>Ga0164290_1000277_pt1 | contig 186383 bp, 155 predicted proteins | sample Micstemetagenome_FD_108782 | JGI IMG/M metagenome (GOLD analysis project Ga0164290, IMG submission 108782) | Contaminated culture microbial community from soil near Moab, Utah, USA - Microcoleus steenstrupii SON62 (Illumina Assembly) | ecosystem: Environmental > Terrestrial > Soil > Soil crust...
GCAAAGGATATTACTTCCTTTAGAAGTAGTGATAATATCGTTACTGATGGACAAAATCGTCATCAAAACGGTATCCGATGTTACACATCCATTTGCAGTATCTATTGCTTGGAAAATCAAATTAGTTGTATTCGGAGCAATGAAATTCGTTACCAAAGCCGTTGGGTCCGAAACTGCCGTTGGTGGTATCCATTGGTAAGTGTAAGTGCCGGAACCTGTTACGTTCGGTCTCATCAGTGCGGTGTCGGCACCACAAAGAACGCGGTCGTTTCCAGCGAATACTGTTGGTGGAGGTACAATTTGTACAAACACCGAATCACCTCCACTACAGCCAGTTGCGTCTTTGACTTGTACGCCATACCAACCTTCCGTTGAGACAGTTGTTTGTCGGTTTGTCGATCCATTTGTCCATGTGATTTCGGTATAGCCAACGCCAACGTCGAGTGTTACCGATTCATTCGGGCAAATACGTACGGTTCCGAGAGTAGGAACAATTGTATTCTTTTTACTTTCGGTAATTGTTGGTTTGATGCTACTTGAAATCGTGATGTTGACAGTAGTATCAAATTTGCACGAACCTACCGTTACTGTCGTAGTCAATTTCACAGAACCAGTAGGACCAGCACCCCAAACAACGGTCACTTCGTTTGTACTTTGTCCAGAAGTGAGATTTCCTCCAACAATTTCCCAGTTGTATGTCAAATCTCCACGATTTTCAACGGTGTAGGTTTTTGTTGCATTTGGGCACGCCGTTGTTTGGAATGCGATTGGAAGTCGTGGTTTCGGCGTTACGGTTACGAGTACAGAATCAAATGCCACACATCCAGTTGGGAAGAGTCCAGCCACATAGTAGGTAGTCGTAACGGTTGGATATACCGTTGGATTGCCGATGGTGGTATCAGAAATATTCCGTGCATTCACCCATCTATACGTTGGTGCTCCTGAGGCAACTAATTGCACCGAATCACCTTCGCAAATCGTCGTTGGAGTTGCAACCGAGATGGTTGGAGCTGAAAGTGCTTGAATGTTCACTGTATCATACCCTATACATCCATTGATATCAGTTACCCGAAGAATGTAGGTTGTATTCGTTGAAGGAGCAGCAATTGGACGTTCGATTTTGTCATTGGATAGTCCAGTAGAAGGCGTCCAAAGGAAACTATAATTCGGAGTTCCACCTGTTGTTTGACGCCCAATTTGCACGCCATTCCCACCACACGACACCGTATCCGGTCCCGCATTTGCGATTGGTTGGTCATAGAGTTTGACAACAATAGAATCACGAGTTTCACATCCAAAAGAATCATATCCTCGCACAAAATACTTCACAGAATCGAGAGTTGCCGTAACTGTTGGTTGCCCAACAGTCGTATCAGAAAGCCCAATTGCCGGTGACCATCGGTAAGAAATACCAGGTAATTGACTAATGCCAAGTGTTGCTGTTTGACCATTACAAAGTGTTAATGTGGGCCGAGCTCCAGCTTTGATATTAACTGATCGAACATTTATAATCCTTCTTGTAGTATCATAGGCACAAAAAGTTTCTCTGTAAACAATTAATCGCATAATGTAATTTCCAGATGCAGAATACACATGAGAAACCGTTCTACCTGTATCTGAAGAACCGTCTCCGAATTCCCATTTAAAGGAAGATGCAGAGGAATCGGCACTTGCGGAAAAATTCGAAACTTCTCCTCGACAATATGTACTTTTACCAAAAATTCCGGAAGTATCAAATTGAACCGAGACTGTTTTCGAAAAACTTCCTCCTGAGGACATTGCAAAACTTTGATTCGAATTTCCACCATAAATCGTAGCATTAAACCCACTCATATCGTGAAAAATTTTAAAAGTATCTCTCAAAAAAACTGGTTTTTGGTACGCTGCATATACAGGATTACCAGGTATGATTTTCCATGCATTGATGTTTACTGGTTGATTGTTGATACGAGTTACACCTCTTTCATCATATCGAGTAATAATGGACAATGTTAATGTATCAGTTGGGAAAATCAAATTACCTAAGGCAGGAGTAATAAATGTTTCATATTGGAATTGAGAAATAGCACTAAGAATTGTCATAGTAGGAACTGATGGAGATGTTGGAATACACGCACCACCACGAGTGAATTGTGCTAAAATAATAGGTTTATTTGCATTGACATATGCAAACGAATCTACATTCATATCAACAAATTGACCAGAAGACAAGACATTGCCAACACCCACACCATCAAGACGGATGAGAGTACCAGGATAAACTGCCATTGCTCTTAGAATTGAACCAGATGAAAATGGATACTTTGGTACAATATAGTTCGTACCAACTACTGAAGCTGGTGGAATTTGTTCCCAAAGAAACCCACTAGGGTTACAACTTCCAACTGTAGTTTTTGGTGAACCAGCAAACAGTGCAAAAGGTTGACAAATTTCCTTTTTAATAGACCTAACCTTTGTTCCAGTTAAATCGCCACTGCTTTTAACTAAGTACGTGTCAAATTTATTTAAAGTAATTACAAATGGGACAAATGCTGGTTTGCCCAACTCTGTTGTTGCTGTTGGTGTTATTTCAATTTCTGTACTATCATAGGCTGCTACAATTTGAAATTGAGTTTGTGCTGACCCTTCTTTTCTTGTAAGGACATAGTATTCTTTTGATAAAGCAGTGGTTGGATATGCGACAGTTGATTCAAAACCATGCACTGTTGCCATAGAAGAAACATAGACATCCACACTGTCATTTGCGAGAATTTGTACTCCTCTATTTAACTTTACTTCAGAATCTTGAACTTCCTGAGAATCCCATAATCCAAACGTTACAAAATATTTATTGGTATCACTTAGAATATATTTCATTTCTTGTCCTCCATAAATAGCAGATACCTTTGTTAGTCGTTTTGCAAAGATAAAAACTCCACAATAAGAAGGATTAGTGTCATTAGAATTATCAGGCCAGCCTACCCAAAACTCCTTGCCACGAGTTGAACGAGGAGTAGTCTCTGAATGAAGGTTGAGAGAAAAAGTACAGCAAATTACTGTAAATACCGAAAAAAAGTATAAAATTTTCTTCATAATGACATTAATGAAATTGAACACTGTTAGTAAACTCAATTGGTTAAAAGTATCAACAATGAGTATACTGTTTAAAAGTGAAAAAGGTTTCATAATTGATTGATTATTTTCAAATTACGAAAAATTATGGGAATGACAATAGGAATTATTTATATTCATTTTTTGTTTGAAACCCTCTAGTTTAATTAGCTTTACTTTCTATGTTTGTTTTTTACTCTCCTAACTTTTACTATCTACCCACATTGAGTGTGTAGTTTTGTTGTGAATATATAGTAAGGTTGAGTCATTAGTTTGTTAAATAATGTAAGTAAGGTTTGAAAGTAATGAAAAGTTGGTTCATTCGTCAAAGGAACTTACTACCAAACTCCTTATCGTATCTGCCTAATGCTTCAACAATTTGAAACAAACAAATCGATTCCAGTTTCAAACCAACCATCACAAACAGACAGTTTTTTTACATTTCGCGATTTTATAGAAGCAATGGGTTTTGCAGTTATAGTTGCTTTGCTGTTGAAGATGTTTATTGTCGATATGTTCCAAATCCCTTCCCATTCTATGAGTCCAACGCTTCAAGAAGGCGATTTTATTCTTGTTAGCAAGGTTAGTTATTCTTGGGGTTTGCCAAAAGAGATTCCGTTCACTTCAGTATCGATGCCATTTTCCGATTTTAGAATTTCTTTACAATCAATACAACGAAATGACATTGTAGTTTTCAAATTTCCAAATAAAGAAGTTTCAACAGATTATTTTATTAAACGTGTCGTTGGAGTCCCTGGTGACAAAATTGTTTTAACAGAAAATGAAGTCTATGTGAATGGGAAAAATGAACGTACTCTACCTCACAATCATTCCTTGGTTGGAGTAAGAACACCGTCTCTACGTTTAGATGATTCTGTGTTTATTTCAGTTCCAAAAGTTGGTGAAACTATAAGACTAACAATAGAAAATCTCTCGTTTTGGAAACAACTCATCGAAACAGAAGGAAATACTATTATAGTTAATAACAGTTTTATCTATATAAACGGTATTAAAACAACAAACTATAGTTTCAAACAAAATTACTATTATGTCTTAGGTGATAACCGTTTAAATAGTTATGATTCCAGATATTGGGGATTTGTTCCAGAAAATACAATTATTGGCAAACCACTCTTTATCTATTGGTCAAGTGCTCAGGATACACTATTACGTTCCGACCGTGTAGGTACTTGGATTTATTAGTATGCATAGAGGAATATACATTCACATTCCGTTTTGTCACAAAAAATGCAGCTATTGTGATTTTTATTCCATTGAAAAAGTATCACAAATAGATGATTTTGTTTCCTTGTTGTGTAAAGAAATTGAATTATGGTCGAATACTGTAGAAGAAAAATATTCAATAGATACCTTGTTTTTTGGAGGAGGAACACCTTCTTTATTATCATCAACCCATATTGAAACAATCTTTTCAATTTTGCAAAAGCATTTTACGTTTGTTCCAAATTTTGAATGGACAATGGAGTGCAATCCCGGCACAGTGAGTGAGCAATCATTGTTGTCTTATAAAAATATTGGGGTAAACAGAGTAAGTTTTGGAGTGCAATCATTTCATCAAAACGAATTAGATTTTTTAGAAAGAATTCATTCGCCAGAACAGGCGAAACAAGCAGTTCAATTCGCCAAAGATGCTGGTTTTGATTTGATTAGTATAGATTTGATGTATGCTTTGCCTTTACAAACCATAGACAGTTGGAAAGAAACAATTCGTGAAGCAATTCAAATGGGTACAACCCACATTTCAGCCTATAGTCTCATTTATGAAGAAGGCACTCCATTATATACCCAATATACCAAAGGAACAGTAGTTCCATTAGATGAAGATACGGATGTTCAATTGTATCATTATGGTAATGAAGAATTGTCGAAAGCTGGTTTTGTACAATATGAGGTTTCAAATTATGCAAAAAATGGTGACAGATGTAAACACAATTTGAAATATTGGAATTCTGAAGAATATATAGCGTTTGGACCATCAGCGCATGGATATTTTCAAGGAACGAGATATTGGAATGTTCGAGCATTATCTTCGTATATCGATAAAGTATCTAACGGTGTTCTTCCAGTTATAAACAAAGAAAAATTAACAAAAGAACAACAGTGTTTTGAAAAAGCATTTTTGGGTTTACGGTCTACTGGAATTCATCTACAATCCTTTGAAGAAGAATTTGGTATTACTCTCCTTGATGTTCTTTCAAAAGATCTAAAGATTTGGGAAGATGAAAAACTAATACAAATTCACAATGGAATACTTCGTTCTACTTCATTAGGGTATCAACTTAATGATGCAATTTCATTGAAAGTGATTTCAAAGTTAGAACATGTACTTCAAATAGAATGGATAGGTATTGAAGCAGAAATGCCTTCACCATCAGAATATGTACCTTTGAATATTGTAACATAAAACATAAGACACATTGATTTTAGAGAAAAAAAGTATACAAGCAACCAAAGAACCAGAACGTGCATTAGCGATTGGAGTTATGCGAAAGGGCGGCAATCGTTTAGAAATGTTGGAGTATCTTGACGAACTTCAGTTTTTAGCAGAAACTGCAGGAGCAAATGTTATTGAAAAAATCTATCAAGAACGTGAAAAGTTTGAAGTTGCTACTATGATTGGTAAAGGGAAAATTGCCGAGATAAAAATCATCATTGAAGAAGAGAAGATAACATTAGTTATATTTGATGATGATCTTTCGCCAGTGCAAGTACGTAATCTAGAAAAAGCATTTGAGGTTAAAGTCCTAGATAGAAGTGGAATAATTTTAGATATTTTTGCTTCACGTGCAAGATCAATGGAGGCGAAAACTCAGGTTGAATTAGCGCAATTACAGTATTTGATGCCTCGATTAACCAGAATGTGGACGCACTTGTCGAAACAATTTGGTGGGATAGGTACAAAAGGTCCGGGAGAAACACAGATTGAAACCGATAGGAGAATTATTCGAACTCGTATTCAACGATTAAAAGAAAAACTTTCAGTTATCGAATCTCAACGTGAGTTACAACGAAAGGCTCGAAATGAGATGTTAAAATTCGCCTTGGTTGGCTATACAAACGCTGGAAAATCAACTTTGATGAACACGTTAACACAATCAGGTGTATATGTAGAAAACAAGTTGTTTGCGACATTGGATACTACTATTCGTTCGTTTGAATTACCAAGTGGACAAAAAGCCCTTATTTCAGATACTGTTGGGTTTATCCGAAAACTGCCAACACATTTGATTGCATCGTTTCGATCAACATTGGCTGAGGCATCTGATGCAAATATATTGCTTCATGTTGTTGATATCTCACATGAAATGTTTGAGGATCAAATTACAACAGTTTTCGATACGTTGCATGAATTGTCAATTGGGGGTAAACCAACTATAATGGTTTTTAACAAAATAGATTCTTTTGAAACTTTAGAAAATTTTGCAGATATTGAAACAAAATATCCAAATTTTGTGTATATTTCTGCAGAAAGAAATATAAACATTCGTCAGTTATTACTAAAAATGCAGGAAACTGCAGAACAATTTAGTACCTCAACTACAATGTTAATTCCTTATAATAGAATGGATGTTGTTTCCCAATTGTACACAGATACAGAAGTTTTAGAACGGAAAGATCTTGACGAAGGTGTATTAATTGAAACGAGAATCCATAAAGAAAAACATCAATATTTTGAACACCTGTGTTCGAATTTTAAAGTAGAAAAATCGTATGGCAAAATCTAATTCAGAAGGAATAGTTTCCTTATTTATTGATGGCGGAATCCTAATTACAATTGCAGTAGCTGTTTTTGTCTTATCAATTTTAGTTGTTGTCTTTGGTGAAGAATTTGGTATTCCGGTAGCAATTGTATTTTTTATCGCTACGATATTTTGTGCGATATTTATTCTTAAAAAAACTCTTTTTAGGTTGAAATAATATGAAAAAAAATTGTAAACATTTTTTGTTTTTATCACTATTTATGGTAGTGATATGTTTTGGCTCTATGGCAAGTTCTCTGATTATAGAGCAATTTTGTGCAGGAACAATTTCTCAAGTTACTCCAACTTCTTTGCAACTTTCAATTAAAGAAGGAGAAGCCCCTGCAATTGGAATTTCTGGAAGAGTTGCAGTAGAAATTGAAACAGAATTTCAAGGTGTCAAATCTAAAACCTGGTTGGATGTAGCAAAAGTAACTGTTACACAAAGTTCAAGTAGTTCTATTCGATGTTCAATCGACGAACTTATAAAAAATAGTTATGGTGTCTCACCAGAGCAGTATATGCAACAACCAAATAATAATGCAAGAATTCAATGGCGATTAGCCCAATAATAAATTAGAAAGAAAACAATGAAATTAAAATTAGTACTTTCCTTATTCCTTTTTGTTATTGTCTCTTCTGTAGCTTTTTCACAAAATTCCTTTGATTTTTATCAAGTTGGAAAAGTTATTAAAGCAGATAAACAAATGAAAATCAATGCCAAAATAAGTGGTAAGGTATCGTCAATGAAATTATCCGGCTCAATGGATATGTCTGAACAAAAACTGTATAATGTTACAGTTTTGGAAATGAAAGAATCGACCCCTAGTAAAATGGAGGTGTATGTGGATGAAAGTGCTGAAAAACAGGATATGAAGATGATTGTTGCGGGTCAACCGAACAATGAAAACACGATTAAAGAATCTCCCTTAAAAGGTAAAACCATACTTTGTACTAATGTCAATGGGACTTGGGAAAAATCAATTTTAGGTGTAGACAGTCCTTCAGAAGAACAATTAGAAGAATTGAACAAGTTTGAAATTCCTTTAGATAATGCTATTGATTTTTCTAAAATACCTAAAGATGTGAAACCAGGTTATGTATGGAATGTTGGTAAAGGTGAATCTGCAGAATTGTTTGGTACTTCTGAAGATAATCCTTTTAAAGATGGATCAATGAAATTGAAATTGAAAAAGGTTGTCAATACAACAGATGAACGTGGTTATTTGTGGGATGTTTCCTTGACAACTGATAGCAAACAGAAAACAGAAGAAAATATGATCATTAATTTGACCCTAAAAGGTTCATTGTTAATGACGAATAAGAACTTTACAATGGATCTCAAGGGTCCAATGACAATTGTTACTTCTCAAGGAGATATGACAATGACAATGAAAGGTCCTGCTGCTTTAAATTGGAAAAAATACCACGTAAAGTAAAAAAACTAAATTAATAAAAAAAGCGATAATATGACATTATCGCTTTTTTTTTGGAAAGATTGAAAATACTACATTTGAAGTGATTGTATTGTTGAAGTAATAGTTTCCATAGAACTTCGCATATCTCGAAGTTTTGTTCGTTCGTTTTCTATAACTTCTTTTGGTGCTTTTTCAACAAATCGTTCATTAGAAAGTTTCTTTTCAATTCCGTTTGTTAGCTGTTCTAACCGTTGGAATTCCTTTTCTTGTCGTTTGATTTCTTCTTCAATATTTATTGAACTTCCTACCAAAACATACACAGTAGTACCCTTAACTGCAATTGCAATAGAGCCATTTGGTTTTGCAATATTCTCATCAATAAGTAACTCAGTACATTTAGCCAAGTTTTTAATAATTGAAAGATTGTTTGAAAGTTGAGATTCAATTTCCTTTGAAGCAGGAACAATTGAAACGGGTACTTTTTCTTGAGGAGCAATACCGACAGAACTGCGTATTGTTCTTATTTGGTCAATAATTGTTTGAATAAACTGAAATTGTTCTTCTATGTCTTTAGAAATTTTATTATTATCAGGTTCTATCGGAGTATTAGTACTTATTGATTCATCAATAGAACGATGTTCGTCTAATGCATGCCATATCTCTTCTGTTATAAATGGCATAACAGGATGAAGAAGTTGTAATGAACCTTCAAATACTTGTAATGCTATAGACATAATGGCATGTTTCTCTTCATTGGATTCTCCTTTATTCAACTGAATTTTCACTATTTCAACATACCAACTACAGAAGTTTTGCCAAATAAACTCATATAGTAATTTTGAATAGTCAGTAATTCTAAATTGTTCTAATAGTATACGTACTTGTTGAGCAGTTTTATGAAAGGTAGAAAGAATCCATTGATCTGCAAGAGAAAGTGTATAGTCGGCTTTTAGAACTGTCGGTTCTAATTCAGACTTCTTCATAAGTAAGAACCTAGCAGTGTTCCACAATTTGTTTGCAAAGTTTCTACCAAATTCAATTTCAGGCAAATCTTGACTTTCCAAATCTACTTGCATTCTTATGTCTTGTCCCAATGGGGCTTGGTACATAAGAGTAAATCTGGTGGCATCCGCACCGTACTTTTCAAAAATTTTCAAAGGATCGGGAGAATTACCTAATGATTTCGACATTTTTCTGCCATGGTGATCTCGAACAATAGCAGTGAAATATACAGCCTTAAACGGAATTTTTCCTTTAAACTTGAGTGAAGCCATAATCATTCTAGCTACCCATAAAAAAATAATTTCAGGAGCAGTGACTAATAAATCTGTGGGCAGATAGTACCTCAAATCATCAGTTTCTTCAGAAGAACCATCTGCAAACCAACCCATTGTTGTTAAAGGCCATAACCAAGATGAAAACCAAGTATCTAATACATCGTCATCTTGACGCAAAGGAACATCATTAGAAACTTGAAGTTTCATTCTTGCTTCAACTTCATTATTAGCGGCTGTAAATAATCCTGACTCTGTATAGTATACGGGGATTCTATGACCCCACCATAATTGACGTGAGATACACCAATCCTTGATGTTGTTTAACCAGTGTTCGTAAGTTTTTGTCCAATGACTTGGATAAAATTTAATATCTCCATTTTGAACAACTTGTAAAGCAGGAGCAGCAAGTTCTTTCATCGAAACGAACCATTGGTCACTTAAAAAAGGTTCAATAGGTTCACCAGTTCGTTCAGAAGTGCCGATAGTGTGTTCATAAGGATCAGCTTTTTCTATAAGACCTAAAGATTCTAATCGTTCAACAATTTGTTTTCTAGCAACAAATCTATCAATGCCTTGCCATTCACCAGTTAATTCATTCAAAGTGCCATCAGCATTAATAGTATTATTGATAGGTAGATTATGTCTAATACCTATCTCATAATCATTAATATCATGTGCAGGAGTAATTTTTAAAGCACCAGTTCCAAAATCAATTTCTACATACTCATCTGCAATAACTGGCACAACGGTTCCAACCATTGGAACAATAACAGATTTGCCTATTAAATGAGTATATCGTTCATCATTAGGATTGACAGCAACAGCAACATCGCCATAGAGTGTTTCCGGACGAACAGTTCCAACGAACAAGGTACCACTTCCATCGGCTAAATGATACTTTAGAGTATAGAAGGTACTTGTAGTGGTTTGAGGAATAACTTCTTCGTCAGACAATGCAGATTGAGCAACTGGTGACCAATTGATAATTCTTTTGCCACGGTAAATTAGTCCTTCATCAAATAATCTAATGAATACTTCTTGTACAGCTTTCGAGGCACCTGTATCTAAGGTGAATAATGATCTATCCCAATCAGAACTATTTCCAATTTTTTGAAACTGATTGAGAATGATTGATCCATATTTATCTTTCCATTCCCAGACCTTCTCTTCAAATTTCTCACGTCCCAAATCATGCTTTGTGATTCCCTCTTTGCGAAGTGCTTGTTCAACTTTCGTTTGTGTAGAAATTCCAGCATGGTCAATTCCAGGAAACCAACAGGTTTCATAGCCTAACATTCTATGCCAACGAATGTATAAATCCTGAATAGTATGATTGAGAACATGCCCCAAGTGAAGTATACCAGTTACATTTGGCGGAGGCATTAGAATCGAGTACGGTGTTTTTTCAGATGGTGTTGAAGCAAAAATTTTATCTGCTAACCATTGAGTATACCAGCGTAGTTCAACACTTGAAGGATCGTAAATTTTTGATAATTCTAAGGACATAAGAGGTACGTTTTTAAATGAGTATGGTACAAAAGTACTGAATAATTTTTAAATGGATTTTGTTTCTAATAGTTTTTTACATTTACTTAACATGATATTTTATAAGCAAACTTGTCTCAATGTAGAAGGAAAGTTAAAAAAAAAATGTATATTGCATTACATATACGAAATTTTAACCTCAATAATATATAGGAAGGCGTAACAATGACAACCAAAAATCTCATCAAAACTGGTGTAGCTGGGTTGCTTTTTGCATCTGTACTTTTAGCAAGTTGTACCCCGATGATTACTCCTGAGCAATTGAAACAGCTAGGAGAACTTCGTTCTGAAGAAATTAGTTTGAAAGCTAACAAAACTAAGGCTCAAAATGACAGATCTAAATTACAAAAAGATCTATCAGCACGTCAAGCAGAATTAAAAAAATGTCAAGACGATACCAAATACGTCCAGGACAAGCTTTCTCAATGGCCAAATGTTTGGCGTTAATGTTTAACTTTTTTTATCAATAACACTACATTTTGGAGAAAACAATATTATGAGATACCTTATAGCAATTCTTACTATTTCTTTCCTGGCAACAGCTTCCTTGGTTGCTCAAGGAGATAGAGCATCAGATGATATTCCTGATGAAAAACTTACAAAAAAACAAGCCGAGCTTCGTATTGGCGAATTTATGGAACGTGTCCGTATTTTAAAATCTGAATTAGATGCTATCAATATGGAAAGCAAAAATTTAGAAGCACAAATTGCCACAACAGTATCTAATACAAAATCATGTAATGATGCATTGTATGCATTAATCGGAGCTAATGCTGCTGATGTAAATGCTTTTCGTGAGCGTTTAGGTCGTTTAGAAGCTAAAGTTCGTCAAATGCAACGTATGTCAGATGCAGATTTATTAGCTCGTCAAAACGAAGTTGATGAATTAGAAAATGAGTTAAACTCACTTAAAGGAAGCAAAATTTCTGTTTTACCAGAATTTTTCGATAAAATTGTTGGTTTAGACAGAGATATCAAAGGTCTTCGTCGTGAGAAAAAAGTTGAAGGTTATACAGTTGGTACTTGGGCAGAAGACAAAGACTGTTTGTGGAACATTGCTGGAAAATCTACGATTTACTCAGATCCATTTAAATGGCCTAAAATCTGGCAAGCAAATACAGACCAAATTAGAAATCCTGATATTATCTTCCCTGGTCAAGTGTTGATGATTCCTGTGAATTCTGACAAAACAACTGATGAAATGAAAGCTGAACGTTCTTACTTCAGAAAAAAACGTGCTGCACGTGCTGCAGCTACTGAAGCTGGAAATGCTGATGCTACAACAAAAACTAAATAATCTGTTTTTCCAAAGTGAAGATTTGATTATTGGGATTTGTTCTCAATATGTTTTATATTGCCCCTCTACAAAGTTTTTGTAGTGGGGCTTTTTATTTAAATTTATGGATATAATAGAAAAAAAAATCAAGGTTCCTGATCACGAACTAAAAATTCTTCTTGGACCTTCGGATACTAATTTGCAACTTATAGAAAATAAATTTGACGCAGAAATTATCTGTCGTGGGGATACTATTCTCTTGCGAGGACAAGAAGTAGAATTGAAAAATATTGAAACTGTTCTTGAAGAGCTGTTTTATATGATTCGCAAAAATCAAACCTTGACAGAACAAGATGTTACTGCTGTTTTAAATTTTGTTGACCAAAACAAAAAAGAGAAGACTGTAAGCTTTGAGCCAGATAATGTTATTCTCAGTGTTCGCAATAGTGTAATTCGTGCAAGGACTCCCACACAATTTGAATTTTATAAAAAGGTTAAACAAAGTGATGTTACTTTTGCAATTGGACCTGCAGGGACTGGAAAAACATATCTAGCAGTAGCAATGGCTGTTGCAGCTCTTAAAGACAATGCGGTTACAAAGATTATACTTTCTCGTCCAGCAGTTGAAGCAGGAGAATCATTAGGTTTTTTACCGGGTGATTTGAATGAGAAAGTAGATCCGTATTTACGTCCCTTATTAGATGCTTTAAATGAGATGGTGACTACGGAAAAACTTCGTGTAATGATTGAGAAAAGAGTTATAGAAATTGTGCCTTTAGCGTATATGCGTGGTAGAACTCTCAATAACGCTTTTGTGATATTAGATGAAGCTCAAAACTCTATTGCTATGCAAATGAAGATGTTTTTGACCCGTTTAGGACGTGGCTCAAAAATGATAATTACTGGTGATACCACTCAAATTGATTTACCTTCTCGAGCTACTTCTGGATTAGTTCAAATTCAAAAAATACTCAAGAATATCGAAGGTATTTCCTTTGTCTACTTTGATAAATCAGATGTTGTTCGTCATCCGTTAGTCGCAAAAATCATTGATGCATATGAGATTTTTATAGCAAAAAATGAAGCCCAAATATTACCTTCAAAACCAACGAATTCAAAATCTGAATAATGGAGTTATTTAGTTTAGGTTTTATTACGTTCACTCTCTATGATGCAATTGATATATTTGTCGTTGCTATATTGTTTTATATCCTTTACAGGTCGTTAAAAGGCACGATAGCAGTTCAGATTCTGTTTGGTTTACTGATTGTTCTTGCAATCTCATTTACAACCCAAGCAATTAATTTAAAATCTCTCAAATGGATATTGAGAATTTTATCAGATGTTTGGCTCATTGCTTTCATAATTTTATTTCAACCTGAGTTACGTCGAGTTCTCATATCTTTTACACGTAACAAACTCTTTAGTGCGTTTTTACCTTCAAATTTGAAAGAAGTTTTTGACGAAGTAATTGACGCAACTAGGGAATTGCAAGAGAAACACACTGGTGCTTTGATTGTTTTTGCACAATCTAATAATATCAAGGTTACCATTGATACTGGTATTCCCATTCAAGCAATAGTATCAAAAGAGCTCATCCTTTCAATTTTTAATACCCGATCTCCATTACATGATGGAGCAATTGTCATAGATGGGTCGATGATTGTGGCTGCACGTTGTATTTTACCACTTTCAATGACAACAAAAATTCAAGGGAAAAATTTAGGAACTCGTCATCAAGCTGGTTTGGGACTTTCTGAAACTTCTGATGTGATTGTTTTGATTATATCTGAAGAAACTGGGGCAATTTCATTAGCCTCAAATGGAGAACTTTTTGTTGATATTCATATCAACAACTTAGCAGAAGTTTTAAAGAAAAAACTAGTAGAAAACAACTAAGAATATCTTTTGTGACAACACCTGAAATTCCACTACTTTGTTTATTAGGTCCCACATCTTCTGGTAAAACTGCACTTTCCTATGAGGTATTACACGAATTTCGACGACGTGAAATAGATTGCGAAGTTATTTCAGCTGATTCTCGGCAAGTATACAGATATTTGAACATCGGTTCAGCGAAGCCAACTGTTGATGAACTACAGTTGACAACCCACCATTGTATTGATATTATCAATCCAAACGACAATATTTCTGCTGGAGTTTTTTTTGAAGTTGCACAAAAAGCAATTTACGATATTTCTTCTCATAAAAAAGTACCTTTAGTTGTAGGTGGAGCGGGTTTGTATGTAAAAGCATTACTCGAAGGACTTTTTTCAGAAATAATTACCGACAAAAGAGCATTAATTCGTGATGAAATTCAAACTATGTTTCAAAAACAGGGAAAAGAAAATTTATACGAAGAGTTAAAAAAGGTCGATAAAAAAGCTGCTGATTATTATTCTGACAAAAATCCAAGTAGAGTCTCCCGTGCTTTAGAATATTTTTACGTGCATCATAGATCTATTGTGGATGATTTTACCTCGAAAAACGTACAAATTATTCGTAATTCTCTTAACTATATATTGCTTCCAGACAGAGCAGAATTGTACAACAATATTAATTTAAGAACAATTGCAATGTTTGAAAAAGGACTTATAGAAGAAGTAAAAGAGGTTCTTAGAATGGGATATACTAAAAATGATGTTGGTTTGAATATGATTGGATACTTTGAAGCAATGCAAGTCCTTGAAAATAATTTCACACAAAATGAAGCAATTGAATCTATTCAACAACGCACACGAAATTATGCCAAACGACAGGTGACTTGGTTCAAAAAACAACCATCAGATGCACTCTTCATAGAAAATCTAAAGACCCAAAGTTCTCATATTGTCGAAAACTATCTTCAAAAATTTGAAAATTTCCTCTACTAAGGTTGTCATTGTAAGTAAAAATTAGTACTTTTGTGAATATATGTCAATTCAAAAAATATAAAAGTAGCAGATGATTCAGCCAGTAGTATATAGATTCATAAGTATCCTAACAATTGTATTGGTACTTTTACATAGCACCATTGCAAAAGAACCCCAAAAAACGAAGTCAAAAACAACAGTAACTAAAGGTGTTGTAAAAAAACAGATTTCAAAAAAATCAAACAAACCCAGTCAAAAGAAATATCCTAAAACAAAAGTAACAGTAAAAGACGAGGTCATCAAAAGTGATGAATCTTCTTCACAAACACTTGAATCTATCTCAACACTTGAAGGGAAATTAGAATATATCTCACAAGATAAAAATTGGAAAGGTTCAAAAGTAGGAATTGCTGTATATTCACTTTCTGATAAAGAACTTGTATTTAGCAAAAATTATAAACAACAAGTTACCCCTGCATCCTTAACGAAACTTTTTACTACCTTCGCTGCATTAGAGCATTTTGGTGCAAATTATACTGTACCAACAGAAGTTTATGCAGATAAAGCTCCCGAGAATGGGATTATAAAAGGAAATCTATATATATATGGAACTGGAGATCCAAAACTATCTTTCCAAGATATTGAAGCATTAGCAGAAAAAATTCAACAAAAAGGAATAAAGAAAATTGAAGGTTCCATTTGTGCAGATGGTAGTTTTTTTGACAAACAAACTCAACGAGCGATCTATAGTGGTGATAATGAAGAAGTTCAAGTTACTCCTTCCATAAGAGCCTTGTGTTTAGAAAATCCTATAGTTTCTGTTGTAGCAAGTAATAACTCTGCTGGAAATAGAATGATGTATTCAACAATTCCACCTAGTTCGAATTTTGTTTTGATAACACCAAGTACAAAAATACAAGATGTAATTGTTAAGGAAGAAAAAGTTCTACCTAAAGAGAATATACTTGAGTCAAAAACAAAGACAAATTCGAATATTGTAGTTTCAAAGAGTAAAAAATCTGCAACTGCTCCAAAAGCTCAAACTGCAATTGTAAGTAAAGCTAAACTACCACAAAAGCCTACAACACTTTCGAAGAAAAAAGTAACTGTATCGACAAAAAAAACGATAGTTTCTCCTATAAAAAAGAAACCAACTACTAAAAACATAACAACAAAAAAAACTACAACAAAAAAAATCTCTCTCTTAGAAGTTGAGTACACTCAACTATATGGCGATTATTATTTGCCTATTTCTTCAGTTATGTATGCAAAAAGAAAACCTAAAAATACTTCCAAGAAAAAAGGAAGTAGAACAGGAATTTCTATACAAGAAAATGTAAATGACAATTCACAAATATTTACGATAAAAGGTGTTGTATCACCAAATAGAACTGTATCTCAAACTTTTCCAGTTCGTAATATCGAAGCAACAATTGCTGGAGTGTTGCATAATAGATTAGAATCAGGATCTATCTCAATCAGTGGTGGAATTGAGCTAAAACATAAACCAAATAATGCATTGTTTTTAACATCATTTGTTCGTCCATTTTCAGAGATTATCAATGTTGTGAATAAAAATAGTAACAATTACTATGCTGAACAAGTGTTCAAAATGATTGGTGGTTCTAGATCAAAGGATGTAAATACTGCAAACAATGCTCGAAAAATAATCAAGGATATTCTTGAGAAAAATGGGATAAAAGATGTTGAGCTCAATGATGGTAGTGGATTATCTAGGAGAAATTTGATTACACCTGAAGCTTTGATTAGTATGCTCAAAGTTGCAAAAACAAAGAAATTCTTTAAAGAATATTACAACTCAATGACGATAGCGGGTGTGGATGGAACTACAAGAAGTAGAATGAAAGGAACGTGTGCTGAAGGAAACTGTCATGCAAAAACAGGTACTTTACGAAATGCAAGTGGACTTGCTGGTTATGTTACAGGGCTTAATGGGAAAGAATACATTTTTGCAATTATAAGTAATGGCAATAATGTTGGTGCGTATAAACGATTAGAAAATTCTATGGTTCAAACTATTGCGAATTTTAAAGCACCGAAATAATTGTTGCATGAATTGCAGTTACAATTGGTACGGTATCTTCTTCTTTACAGATGATTATCATTGAATGTTCTGAAGAATTTATTGAAACTTGAAGAATTTCATAGGTTTTCACTGTATTGAGAATGGAAGAGCGAGTTACTAACTCTGACTCAACTAAAACACAAAGTAACGATGTCTTCTGAAATGTATACTTTACATTTTGAAGTAATGGTAAAACATCTTCAAGAACAGTATTTGTCGTGAATTGTATACAACTCTCAGACAACGTCAGAAGAAAAACTGGAATTCCTTCTTTTCGAAGTTTTTCAGAGATTAAGTGTAAAACTTGTTCACTTTCTTGCTCAATCGACACAAGAATCGAAAATGTATGGCATTGTTTTAATGCAGAAACTGCCTTTGCTTTACCAGTTGATTGCATTGGAACAGTATGAATAATTGTTCCTGCATCTTTTGGACGAAATGTATTGAGTACTTTCACTGGAATAGAGGATTTTACAGCAGGAAGAATAGTTTCAGGATGGAGTACTTTCGCACCATAGACTGATAAATCTCGTATTTCATCAAAGGTTAATTGTGGAATAGTTGTGGCAGTTTGAACCATTCGTGGATCAGTTGTAAACACACCACTTACATCAGTCCAGATTTGAATTTCATTTACTGATAGAGCATATCCAAAAACAGCCGCTGAAAAGTCAGACCCACCTCTTCCCAAAGTAGTAGTTATTCCTTCGAATGATCCAATAAATCCCTGAGTTACAATACAATCTGCTTGATTTAATAGTGGTGGAATAGTTTGTAGTATTGAGGATTTAGAAGCTTCGTAGTCTACGACTGCACGACCAAAATCTCGAGTAGTTTTAATACAATCTTTTGCACTTACAAAAACAGCTTTCATTCCAAGTTCTTGTAATAAATAGGTGAAAATCGTAGTCGAAAAAAATTCCCCGAACGACAGAAGAGTGTCAGTAGATCTTGGAGTACACTCTTTCAATAATGTTATGCCTTTCAGAAAGGTAGTAAATTCTTCAATTTTTAGTTCAACCGCTTCCTGTAATTGAATACGAATCTGATCGCGAACAGACAATTCTTTGACAACATTTCTATGATGTTCGATAATTTCCAAAATGATACTGTCTGCAAATTTGTGATTACTGATAATTGCTGTAGAAAGTTGAACTAATTTATTCGTAATACCAGAACATGCAGATAGTACGACAATAGGTTTTTCAACAGATTGAGTGGTAACAATTTGTGCAGATTGAGACATCGCCTCAGCATGTTGAACTGAGGTGCCTCCAAATTTCATAATGATCATAAAAGGGTAGGAAAGTGAGGTTAATGGATACAAAAATACAAAACAATTTGACGCAATGGTAACAGAAATTAAAGTAATAGCGATGAAACCGAGCCGTCGTATAGTTAATGGATCTAAAATATTTACCCAAACAATCTCACTTATTAACGGTTTTTCAGCAAGTAATTGCTTGCAAAAATCACGATAAACGAAAAGAACTTGCTGATGGGCTTTGGAATCAAATTATTGATGAAAAGGCAAATCCGCTTATCCTTGAAGATGCTGCATACTTTTTTGTTGGTGGCGATGATAACACCAAAGAAGTATTAGTCGCAGGGGATTGGACTCATTGGCGTCCAGGAGGTAAGTTCCAAAGAATAGAATATACTAATTTGTACTATTCAATTCAGAATTTTGCTAAAACTTCCAGATTGCAATACAAAATCATAGTTGATGGTGAATGGCAATTAGATAATGCAAACCACCGTATTGCTGAAGAAGGATTCGGTGTCAATTCTGAATTTTGGATGTCAGAATATGTTGATGAATCCTATATGAACTTCCCCTTTGGGAATGTTCCAACAGGGAACGTTGAATCTCATATAATTCACAGTAAAGAAGTGGATTATGATATAACGTTGTTTACCTATACTCCACCTTCAGAGTTTAGCAATGATGATCCAATGCCTTTGATAGTCGTTTTAGATGGAGAAGAATCTCTTAGTATTGGTAAATACAATCAAATAGTTGATAACTTAATATTTGCAAAAAAAATTCCACCAATAATGATGGTTTTTGTAAGACCTATCAATAGACATTTAGAATATATTGACAATGAAAACTATTGTAATTTTTTGTCAAACGAAGTTATTAGTTTTGCTAAAGATTATGCAACCAAAAATTCAATAAATATAAGTAGTAAATTAGCAAAGAGAGCTATAATTGGTGCATCGTTAGGAGGGTTAGTCTCTACAAATTTGGTTCTGAAGAATCCAAAAATTTTTGGAGTTTGTATTGCTCAATCTCCAGCATATTGGTGGAATAAAGGAGAAATTTACAAAAGTCCATATCTGCAAAATGCTACTGAATTGTCATTTGTTTTGCATACAGGTACTGTCTGCGATGCAAAAGAACTTACGTATTTTATGAAAAAGCGATTGACTCAAAATCACGTAAAAAACCTAATCTATCGTGAATTTGCTCAAGGGCATACTTGGGGAAATTGGAAAACCAATTTTGCAACTGCTTTATTAGACTGGTTTTCTTTAGAAACCTAGCTTTAGAAAGTAGATTTGACTAAATAGGCAAGTTCTTCAGAAATTATTGGCGTGAGAGCTACCCCCATACCATTGCAAGCAAAACCGAAAAATTCATTAGTATTTATCTGATGTACTATCGGTAATTTGTCTTTTGAAAATCCCATTATTCCTGTCCAGGACTTTTCAATAGAAAAATCGGTGTATGTCGGTAAAATTGAGGAAAGAAAATCTTGTAAGTAGTTCAATATTTTTGGGTTAGATTCAAATGCAGTCGATTCTTCCGTAACAAAGTCTTTATCCCTTCCTCCACCCAAAAGAATTCTTCTACCTTCTTTACTGTCAACATTTCGGAAATAAACATACCCCTCATTGTAATGAAATGTACCACGAAGTGGTAAATTCTCAATAACAGAAGTTATAAAGACTTGACCCCTTCCAGGGAGAATATCACCATAGTGAGAAAAAGCATTCGTACAGTAAATTACTTTTTTTGTTTGGATAGTATCTTCAATTCCATCGGATATTACGCTAATACTACTATTGTTCTCGTTGTAGGATTGAAAAGCTGTGTTGAAGAAAAATTGTACGCCTTGAGACTTTGCAAGCGATTGTAGAGCTTCTAAGGCATTTACAGGTTAATTGAACCTTCAAGTGGATTTGCAATAGCACTTTTGACATTAGTAGAAAAACCAAGCGATGATATTTCTTGTGATGAAAGAAATTTAAAAGGATTTATTGATATGGAAGATTGTAACAATTCATTCAATTCTTGAATATGTGTTTCTGACGGAATAGTGTCATTTTGTAAAAAGATTTCGTATCCACCACAATTATCAAAAGAAATTGCAGAATCTCCTAAAACTGTTCGAATTTTTCTGATTCCATTCAAGCGTTTATTCGTGATTTCTAATGACTTATTTACTCCAAGAAGTTTAATGTCAACACCAAGTTCTGTCGCACTACCAAAACATGCAAAACCAGCATTTTTGGTACTTGCACCATGAGACAAAGAAGAGGCTTCGATGACTGCAATAGAAAGTTTCTTTTCTTTTGAAAGTTCATACGCTGTCCAAGAACCTAAAAACCCAGCACCTATAATAACAATATCAAAAGAAGTAGAGGGTGACTCCCAGAACGAGGTTTGTCTCATTTAAAATTTTGTAATTGCCCAACCTTGCGGTAATCTGGTAATAGCAATACATACTAATGCAATTGCAGAAAGTAATAAAAAGAAAGTATTTCTTGCATAGACAGAAGCTTCTGAATTCTTCCATTTTGAAGAAAAGCTAAAAACTAAAAAAGCTATAATCATCGTTCCAAAATGTTCAATACGATGCATTGGCCATCCAAAACCAGAAAATCCAAACCATAACCATAAGGCTATACCTACTATTACTTGAATTCCCCATAAGGCATGAAGAATAGATTTGGAGATTTTTGTTAATTTATTTAATGTTTCTTCTTTTTTCAACCAAGAATACAACAACAACCCTAAGGTTGTAGCCATAAAAATAAATAATAACCAACGGTTGTGAGAATGTAATGTAAAGAGGAATTTCATATATTTACTTTCTTTAAAATTATTTTTGATGTTGACGGTTACATTTGTAATCGTATTGTTTGTTACAATTTCTGTTTTTTTGAATAGATGGTACAAAGTATAGCTACAAATACTATTCCACAAACTAAATGGAGTATAGATGATCTATTAGTGTTGAATGGTATCAAAAAACTACAGTCAATTGGAGTCTTTGTTGCACAGCAATATTCTTCAATTGCAGATGTCTTATCCCGACCATCAAAACACCCTATCTTAAAAAAGTTTCAGAATTTACCACAAAAAGATTTACATTCTGAAATCCAAAGAGGAATAGAATATGCTGATAAACAACGAAAATTTCTTTCCAAAAATTATCAAGTAGTTTCCTATTTTGAAGAGCAATACCCAAGTTTGTTACGTGGGTTAGATTATCCATCTTTGCTTCTTTTTTATAAAGGGATTTTGCCGGAACAATCAGACTATTCACGTTCTTTGACAATAGTTGGAACTCGTACTGCAACACAATATGGAAAACTTCAAACTGAACGTTATATCCAAGCTTTAGGTCAGTACGGATTTATATTTTGCTCTGGAAATGCCACTGGGATAGACTCAACTGTCCATAAATTTTGTATACAATCTCAGTTAAAATCCTATGCGTTTGTTGCTTGTGGGTTAGATAAGATTTCGCCAGAATTATCAAAATCTTTGATGAAAAAAGTATATGAAAATGGGGGTGCTGTTTTCAGTGAATTTGCGTTTGGTGAACCTGCTTATACGTACAATTTTGTAAAACGGAATAGACTTCTCAGTGGTTTCTCACATGCAACATTTATAGTCGAGTCTGCTGAAAAAGGTGGATCTTTGATTACGGCAAGAATCTCTTTCGAGCAAAATAGACCTGTCTATGGACTTCCAGGAAATATTTCTACAAACACATCTATGGGAGTCAACAATCTTATCAAACAATGCAAAGCAATAATGACTTTGCGACCAGAAGATATTTTAGAAGATTTAGGTATCCAGGTTTTTTCTGAAAATAACCAAAAGAAAACGGTCAAATTTGATACGAATGAAGAGGAACTTATCTATTCTGCATTATCCTATGATCCAATGCATATTGATGAAATAAGTGAAAAAACGGATTTGTCACCTTCAATAATCTATGGATCGTTGTTAGCAATGGAGTTGAATGGTTTAATACGACAAGTGCCTGGAAGTATGTATTTGAAAACATAGAATTGGTATTACAGCTCTTGAACTATTTATGTGAATTTCTTGTTTATTAATTATGTACATACTACATTTGTCTTCCCAAATCTAAATATTTAAACAAATTTATGTTATATATTGAATCAGATACACATTCCCATCAAATGATTTTTCAACAAAAATTTGAACTTTACAAACAAAAAATTGATAATAGTTTAAGTAGATTATCTCTACCAAATAATGGACCTACAACTCTCTATGAACCATTTCAATATCTTTTAGATGGAGGTGGAAAAAGATTACGCCCATTATTGACATTGGCTGCAACATCTGTAGGTGATGGGAACTATGAAGAAGCAATATCAAGTGGTATTGCAATCGAAATTCTTCATAATTTCACACTTGTTCATGATGATATTATGGATAAAGCACCAATTCGTCGCGGCAGAGAAACTATTCATTCAAAATGGAATGAAGCTGTTGGAGTTCTTACAGGTGACGTAATGATGGGTTATGCCTATAAATTACTAGGAGTTTATAAAAATCATACTAATTTTTCAAGTATTCTTGATGCCTTTACAACGGGGTTGATAGAAGTATGTGAAGGTCAAGCATTTGATTTGGAATTTCACGATAGTATCAGCAACAACAGTAATGTTGGAAAAAAAGATTATCTAAATATGATTGAAAAGAAAACTGCTAAATTGTTAGAAATGTCAGCAGTTATTGGTGGACTGATTGCCCATTGTAGCAATGAACAACTATCTTCACTTCGTACATTTGCATTAAATTTAGGAATTGGTTTTCAAATTCAAGATGATTATCTTGATTTATATGCTGAACAAGAAAAATTAGGAAAAAAAATCGGGAAAGACCTTATAGAAGGGAAAAAAACCTTTCAGATTGTTAGTGCAATTGAATTAGCGACAAAACCAGAACACAAACAATTTTTAGAATATTATTGTGCAAATAAGGGTATTTCTGAAGAGGAGATTCCCTCTATGAAAGAACTCTTCGAAGAATTGTCAATCGAAGAAGTTTCCACCAAAGCTGTAGATAGTTATTTTAAGGCATCTCAAGAAGCTCTTACATTATTTTCAGATAATGCGAAGAATGAATTAGAATTTTTCTTAACTTTGTTAACAAATAGAGCCTTTTAATACAGATTGAAAATGTATGTTTAAAAAATTCTTAGCTAAAGTTGGCATTGGTAATGCTGAAGTTGATACACGATTAGATACAGCAACTATAGTTCCAGGAGGTACACTTTCTGGTACTATTCACCTTAAAGGTGGTTCGACGGAACAAAAAATAGATAAATTCTATCTTTCTTTAGTAGCAAATGTAAAGTATCAAGTTGAAGATGCTATTGGGTACAAATTAGTCCCCTTTACGCATTATGATATTGATTCTTCATTCACTATTGGAATAAATGAAGAAATTGAAATTCCAATTTCGTTAACAATTCCTAAGGATGTTCCAATTACTACATTTGGAAAAGAAATACTCAACCCCAATCATCATATTTCTATTCGAACTGGAGTTGATATTGAATCTGCAGTAGATCCAACAGACTTGGATCACATTTCCGTACATCCAACACCATTGATGTCTCTGTTCTTTGAAGCAATGGAAAAAATGGGATTCAGACTTTTTAAAACAGATATAGAAGAAGGAAGAATTCATGGTTCACAACTTCCGTTTTATCAAGAATTTGAGTATCAACCTCCCTATGGTGCCTATGCTGGAAAGATTAAAGAAGTAGAGTTAACATTTATTCCTAAGGAAGAGGGTTATTCTGTTATTTTTGAAGTTGATAGAACAAAAGGACTCTATAACAATGACGTAGTTATTTCAGTCACTTTAAATAAAGACATATCAAAATACGAAGATATTCTTCCAAAAATTGAACAAGCGATACAATCATTACTTTAAAATATAGCTCTTTTCGAAGAGCTTTTTTTTTACAAACCAAGAAAGGAGACAAATATGAAAATAGTAGTGTATGACACTCACGATTTTGAACAACCGTATTTAGAAAAAGCAAATATTAATCTGTTTGAAGTTACCTATTTGCCATATCGATTAACAAAAGAAACAGTCCCATTATGCAAGGGTGCTGACGGAATTGCAATTTTTGGAAATGATGATGCTTCAACTGAAGTCATTAATCAATTACATCAGAATGGAATTAGATTTATAGCATTACGATCTGCTGGATACAATCATGTGGATGTGAAAAGAGCAAAAGAATTAGGAATAAAAGTTGCAAATGTACCTGCATATTCTCCATATTCTGTTGCAGAACATACCATCACCCTGATTATGGCATTGAATCGTAAACTTATAAAAGCACACAATAGAGTTCGAGATTTGAATTTCTCACTTTCTGGTTTAGTGGGTTTCGATATGAATGGGAAAACTGTGGGAGTGATTGGAACAGGAAAGATTGGTTCTGTGCTTGTCAAGATTCTTAATGGTTTTGGTTGTAAGGTCTTAGCATACGATAAATTTCCGAATGAACAATTGTCTAAAGATTTTGGAGTTGAATATGTTACTAAGGAAAACCTATTTCAACAGAGTGATATTATTACCTTATTAGTCCCTTTAAGTCCAGAAACAAAATACATCATCAACAAAGAATCGATCGATATGATGAAAGATGGTGTGATGCTTGTCAATACATCACGAGGTGGTTTGATAGATACAAAAGCACTTATACAAGCGTTAAAAGCAGATAAATTTCATAGTGTAGGTTTAGATGTTTATGAAATGGAACAAGGTTTATTCCATTATGATTTTTCTGATACTATCGTTCAAGATGATATGATTGCCCGTTTACTAACGTTTCCAAATGTGTTAGTAACTTCCCATCAAGCATTTTTAACCTCGGATGCAATAGAAAATATATCTGAATCAACATTTCAGAGTTTTCAACAATGGGATACAAATGAAAAAGCTCTGAATGAATTATGGTAAAATTCTTCCTAAGCTAAAGGAAACAACTGATAGTAAGGGTAACATTCCAGAAAAAAATACTGCTATTTTTTGTCGCTTCATTATTGGAATAAGTGAACATTGAATTACTGGGAGAATCAATGGGATCATAAAACCAAACAACAAATACGTTGTTGAATAGGTCGGATTTAAAAGAAAACTTACAATAGTTGTCATTATAATAATTGCTGCAGCAATAAAGGAGCCAAATTCTCTTCCATAAATTGCAGCAATTGTTTTTTTGTTGGATTTAGAATCAGCTTCTGTGTCAGGAAGTGATGTACCAATTGAAGACGCGGTGTGAAAAAAAAAGTATGGAAGAAGTACTGATACATTAAAAAAGTGGTTTCCTGCAAATAGAGAGTATCCAAACATTGGAAGTACAATTCCACATCCAATACCTTGGAGTAGTTCACCACCACCTCGGTAATTGAGTTTTAATGGTGGATAACTATAGCAGAATAGTAAGAGAATTGAGGCAATAGGATACAAAAACAGATAGGTGTTTTTTGTCATAATAGATAAGATAACACCAACTATTACAAGAAACAGTGCAATTGAATAACCGGCAATTTCAATTGATTTTTGAGATAGTTTGTTATCTTGAATTACGCGAGAACCACCAGAATAAAGAGTATAATTGCTGTTGTTTTTATCTGCTTCCACATCTGCTACATCGTTAAGAAATACTATTGTCAGACTAAACAAAAACGATAGGAATAGTAATAAGAAAAATTCAAAGTTAGTAACACTATGTATTGAAAACGAAACACCAAATAAAATAGGAATTAGGATGTTTATAACTGAGGGTATTCTAGCTGCTTGTATCCAATTCAAAAGTGGTTGCATCATAGGTCATTAAGTTAGAAATAATTGAATGAACTTCCGATATTAAGTTTTTTTCTTCAGTCTTGGTGATTGAATCATTTATTTCAATCGATTTCGAGATATTTAAGGTAACTGGATTAGGACGAATTTGTATTGATGAATTTGGAAGAACTTTATGAGTTCCAACAATTGAAACTGGAAGTATTGGTTTTTGTGCTTTAATTGCCAAATAGAAAGCTCCCCTTTTAAATTCTCCAAGAGCTTCACCAGCAGCTCGAGTTCCTTCAGGGAATACAACCACAGATGAACCCTCTTTCATAGATTCAATAGTTTGTTGCAACGTAATCAATGCCTTTTTTGGGTCTTCTCTATCTATTGCAATATAAGGGGAATTTTTCATAATCCAACCGAATATGGGCACTTTCTCTAAATCACGCTTGTACATTATTCTAATGTTAGGAATAGTTGCAATGAGTACCGGTATATCTAATAACGAAGTATGATTAGGTACGATAACAAAATCATTTTCGAGATTTGTATTATAAATATTATTCACTGTGAGAGTAACGCCACAGATTGATAACAACTTTTTTGCCCAATCCATAGCTTGTACGGTAAATACAGACTTATTCCCTTGGATTCTCATATAAATGTATACTCGAACTCCATAGTAAACTGTTAAAAATATAACTCCTAAAAATCTAAGTATAATCACAATATTTATTTTGTTACTTTTGAGATGTCCATCGTTCAACATTTACAATAGAATCAATAGTATAATCAAATTCGCCTACCCATTTGGGAGCTGTAGAAATTCCAGATGTGTGTTGTACTGTTTTTTTGTTATTTAAATGAAGTAACGAAATTGTTGCAGTAGGCAAATCTGGAATAGATGTATTAAGATATTTAGACTCTAATTGAAAAAAGCCATTATTTATCAAGGTGCTAAAGAGAATATTGACTGATTCTTTTGAAATTGTTGAGGAGTCCATACCTTGTTTTGTATGTGAATACCCATTGTAATAGATTTTCCCATTTCCATGAACAGTAATCATATACACAGGACACATACCAAAACAAGAACCTCGAGAAAACTCAATTGTTGAATCTTCCCATTCACTTTTTCCTTTTTCAACAGTTGCACAACTATAGCAAAAAGAAATTGTAAGTAGTAGTAAAATTCTAAGAAGATAATTCATAATTGAGAACTAATAGGTTGAAAGAATTTCGTATTTTTGTAGCAAATTACTGAAAAAACCAATAAAAACAATATCAAAATGGGAAGAGCCTTCGAATTTAGACGTGCAAGAAAAGAAAAACGATGGGATAAAATGGCAAAAGCCTTTACAAGATGGGGAAAAGAGATTGCAATATCAGTGAAACAATCTGGTCCAGACCCAACAAATAACCCTCGTTTGCGAACTGCTATTCAAAATGCCAAAGGCGTTAATATGCCCAAAGATAGAATAGAAGCCGCTATCAAAAAGGCATCAAGCAAAGACCAAGATTCCTTTGTAGAGTTAGTATACGAAGGATATGCCCCTCACGGAGTTGCTGTAATTGTAGAGACTGCAACTGACAATCCAACTAGAACTGTTGCCAATGTACGTATGCACTTTAACAAAAATGGTGGTTCGTTGGGTACAAACGGAGCTTTAGATTTTGTTTTTGACAGAAAAAGTGTGTTTACTTTCGAAGCTGGTGAAGTTTCTTTAGATGAGATTGAATTAGAGGTGATAGACTTCGGAGCTGAAGAAATTGAAGTAGATGAAGGAAAGGTTGTTGTCTATGCTCCTTACGACCAATTTGCAGGAATACAAAAGTATTTTGATCAAAAAGGTATTGTTGTTATTAGTGCAGAATTACAAAGAATTCCAAATACATTTGTTGAAGTAAGTGATGACCAGCTAGATGAAGTTTTAAAAGTAATTGATGGTTTAGAAGAAGATGATGATGTTCAAACCGTTTATCACAATATGAAGTAAATACTTTAAGAAGCTAGAAGAGCTCTTGGAACTGCAAGGGCTTTTTCTACAAAACTTAACGATGCCCTTTTGGAAAATACATCATAGTTATTTTTCTCTATTCTATCTAAAATTCTACTATAATTCACACTCATCAGACGGACAGTTGTTCGCGAATCTTTTTCTAAAAACGATATACCTTTATTTGCAGATTCATAGTATTTTCTTGCTCTTTCAATTTGAAACTTCATTAACTCTTTGAATTTTTTCGACACTATTTTATTCTGCAGTTCCTCAGGTGTAACTCCGAATAGTTCTAATTCCTTTTGGGGAATGTAAATTCTACCTCTATCCAAATCTTCACCTATATCCCGAAGAATATTAGTTAACTGCATAGCAATACCTAAATCAATGGCATGGTTGAGAGCAATTTTATCTGAATATCGGAAAATTTCAGAGGTCATTAATCCAACGACAGAGGCAACTTTGTAACAATATGTATATAATTCCTCAAATGTATCAAAAGTAGTTACATATGTATCCATTAAAACACCTTCAATCAATTCCTTTGGTAAATCTAAAGAAATGTGATATCGTTCTAATACCCACATCCAGCCAATCATAATTGGATTGGTACTTGGTGTGCCAGAATAGACAAGTTCTAATTCTTTTTGCCATTCTTGTAGTAAATGTGTGCTTGCAGCATTGAATGACTGATTCTCATCATTTTGTTCAAAAGAATCGACCAAATCATCTACATATCTGCAAAAAGCATAAACCGCATAACAGGCATCGCGTTTTTCTTTTGAAAGAAAATACGAAGCAAAATAAAATGTTTTTGCATATTTGTATGTTACATTTTTACAATGCTGAAAAGAAGAGTCAATTAATGTTTGGTCGAAGGAATGTGTGCTCATAGATTAACGATAAATTTCAGTCTAAATCCTAACAACGTTCAAAATCAAAAAGTTCAATAAAGAATGAAACAAAAAACAGTATTTGTTTGTAATCAATGCAACTCAACATCCCCAAAATGGATTGGTCGTTGTTCTAATTGTTCATCATGGGACTCAATGGAAGAACTTCAACAAACTTCTAAACCACATTTGAAAACATTTAATACACATAATTCAACCAAATCAATTGTATATTTGGATGAAGTTCCAATTCAAGAACAAGAAAGATTAACAACTAATAACGCAGAATTAGATAGAGTATTAGGTGGAGGAATTACTCAAGGTTCAGTCATTCTATTAGGAGGAGATCCTGGAATTGGTAAATCCACACTTTTACTCCAAATGTGTGCAACAGTCCCTGATACGATAACTCCATTGTATATTACTGGAGAAGAATCTCTGTATCAAGTTAAAATGAGGTCTGAACGTTTATTTGAAAATAAACGAAAGATAAAAATTGCTGCAGAAACAGATATGTCAGTTTTAGATTCGGTACTATCCTCAGAGGAATTTGGTTTAGTCATTGTCGATTCAATCCAAACGGTATTTGATCCAAATATTGATGCACCGCCTGGGAGTACGACCCAAATACGGCAATGTGCTTCTTTATTAATGAAATACGCCAAACAGTTAGGAAAACCCATATTTCTGATTGGTCATGTAACTAAAGAAGGAACAATTGCAGGACCAAAAATATTGGAACATATGGTTGATACTGTTTTGCAGTTTGAAGGTGACAAAACACTTTCGTATAGAATTGTAAGGGCTATAAAAAACCGATTTGGTCCAACGAATGAGTTAGGAATCTTTCGAATGGTAAAGAATGGTTTGCAAGAAGTAACAAATCCTTCTGAACTATTTATGTCTGATTATTCTACCAGTTATGCTGGTACCAGTATTACCTCAACTATTGAAGGAACAAGAACCTTACTAATTGAAATACAATCATTAGTTGCAAAAACACCATATCCACAACCTCAACGTTCGATAAATGGATATGATTACAAACGCTTTCAAATGATTGTCGCTGTTTTAGAAAAACGAATTGGATTAGGACTACGTGAAGCTGATGTATTTGTTAATATAGTCGGTGGATTGTCCGTTGAAGACCCTGCTGTAGATTTAGCGATTGCCTGTGCAATTGTAAGTTCCTACAAAGACACTGTTGTGAAAGAAAAAACAGTTATTATTGGTGAAATTGGTTTAACTGGAGAGGTTCGTGCGGTTTCAGATATTGAAAAAAGACTGAGTGAAGCACAAAAATTAGGATTCAAAAAAGCAGTGATTCCTAAAGCAAATGCAATGAAATTGGAGATTCAAACTTCATTAGAAATAATTCCTGTTGAAAGAATATCATTAGCGATAAAAGAAGTTTTTTAAAGTAACTTTGCTTTTTTTTCACAGAAATTGGAACTTTTTTATCCTAAAAGCAGTACAACAAATAACTATAAGCATGGTAATGAAGCAAGTTGAGTACAAAGATTGTTCTGATGGAGAGTTGATATCCTTCATAAGTAATAAAGAAAATGCTGCATTTGTTGAGATAATGAGCAGATACAAAGAACGATGTATCAACTTTCTTTATCGGTATGTTGGAGATTATGATGATGCTTATGATTTATCGCAAGAGGTTTTTGTAAAACTGTATTTACATGCTTCGCGTTTTAATGCAGAACATAAGTTTTCATCGTGGTTATTTGCCATTGCTGCAAATCTTGCTCGAGATTTTTTGAAAAAAAATTCGAAACGATCTACTACATCGTTAGAGAATTATGAAGAAGCTGGTGATTATACATTAAACGAGTTAATTGATTCTTCTGACACTCCTGATGTAAAGTATGATAGAAATTACGTATCATTACGAGTACAGAATGCACTCAAATCACTTCAACCTCATTATAGAGAAGCTTTGATTTTGAAAGAAATACAACAATATTCATTTGATGAAGTTGCTGAAATTCTTTCAATAGAAGTTGGAACAGTAAAGTCAAGAGTCTTTCGCGGTAAAGCCTTGTTAAAAGAAAAATTAAAAGATCTGATTATCGATTTGGATAACGATTAAAAAGGAAAATTAAATGGAAAAACAATTCTTAGAACAAATAATACAACAAAGTTCACTTACTGAACATTCGGAAAAAGATTTCTATTCTGATGTTGCTTTGAAAATACTTTTGCGAACTATGACTCCAGTAACAGTTCCCGCATCATTTGAACAATCGGTATTGAATAAAGTTGCAATCCTTGAACCAACAAAACTATACAAAAGTTTTATTGCCGCTACATCGTTTTATGCGTTGATATCATTTTTGTTGATTTCTTTTTCCTCACTTATTGATTCAGAAATTTCTACTTTTAGAAATAATAATTCCAAAGAAACGATAGACAATCCTTTTCAAATCCCTTCGAATACTCCTGAAATACAATCAAGTACCACTTTGTCGAATTCGAAAGATAAGCCTTCTCAAGTATATGAATCTGGGATTTCTAAAAAGAAAACAATCAAAAGAAAAAATACCAATAAAGCATCTAAAACACCAATTCCACCACCTCCAAAAGGTATTGAATAACTATTGAAGACTGTTTCAACTTTATATTGAATTTGATAAACTCTTCAGTAAAAATTGAAAATATGCTTGATAAGTACTGATAATTTAGTAACTTCGTACTTATTTACGATGTTTTTAGAGATAGTTACTACTCAAATTTGGGAAGTGTAAGAATGTTTCAAGTAGAAATTGATCAACTAACTTCGAAGTTGTTTCGACAAATCCATACTGGTTCTGAGTATGTTTTGTTACAAGAAATTTTAAACTCCGAATTGATTGAAGATGGTACAAAAAATTACTTCCGTGCTGAAATAGAATGGTGGATATACAAGGAAAGAGAATATAAAACAACCGTTTTAGATTTACACGATTCTACAGCGTCAATCAATCAATTATTCAACACTTTAGATGAAGTGTTTCGTGAACGTGCAAGATTTTCTCTTCACGATCTTCGTGCATTACTTCATCAATTTGTCTCAGCTCGATTAAACTTTCTGTGTAGACCAAGAGAAACTCTCAAACAATTCGTATTTCGAAACAAACAATCGTGTTCTTTAGAAGAAATACTTCTACGAATTAATTACTTTTCTGAGTATGCATATCTAAATGACGGTATCAGGTCTTGGTTCTTTCAACTTGATCATACCCGTAAAGATAATGTATTTCTCACAAAAGAACAGTTTCAGTCTTTAATAGCATCAATTGATGATTCCGTTCTTTTGGCAGATGATTTCTCTCCTCAAACTTTTGTAGAGCTTTTAACTCCTCTTTTTGAATTTTTTGATGTAGCTAGTAGTTACATCCCACCACGTTCGGTTCCTATAGAAACATTGATTCTGTTTTTAGATGATAAAGAAATAGTTCCAATTGCAAAATTGTTGACGGAATTGTATCATAAGCAGAAAATCAAATTTGTAACTAAATCAAAACTATTATCAATAATCAATGGTTTTACCGAAGTCGCATCAAATGTATCCTTGATTGATGAGGAGGTTGTCAATCAACAATTACTCTTTGATACGACCTCAATAAAAGAGCAAAGTAATTTCTTAGGAAAATCAATTGCTACTTCTGACCAAACTCCCAAAATTACCCCTACGTTTGTAGTTGATAAAATTGAGGCTGTCCATTTGCCAGAAAAAATAGTTTCTCAAAAAGATACTATTGACTCTATTTTAGAAAATGTACAGTCGAATATGGATTTTATTTATAATGAAGAGTTATTTTCTAATGGGGATTTAACCTCTGGATTATCATCAATAACTTCTGATCCACTTCGATTTGATGATATAGAATTTCCATCGACAAATGATGAGACAATTGCTGTTGAAGAAGAATATGATCCATTTAAGAATTTTGATACTTTTTTCTCATCAGATGATATAAATAAATCAGAATCTTTACTTTTAGAAGCAACGGATTCGGAAACTGAAATTGAAATTTCCTCAACTATTGAAGAAGTAGAAGAAAGAACTGATCTTGAAGAAGAAAAGCCTGACTTTGACACAATAATAGAAGAAATACCAAATTCTGATGTTGAAACCTTTGAAGTTAATAATGATAGTGATGAATTCGAATCTATTTTGAACGAGTCAAATCAAGAGAATAAGTCTACAATTGTAGGAAGTATCGACTTAGAGGATGAATTTACAACAATAGAAAGATCTTCTGAAAGTGAAGAGAACATAGAACAATTTATCATTAAAGACACAGTAGATACCTTAAAACAACAATTCTTTTCGGAAGAACTCTACAATCAAATCAATCAAGAAGTTTTTGGTACTAATGCAGAAGCAACAAGAGATTTTGCAGAAACAATGTCTCAGATAACTACTTATGATGTAGCTTTAACGATGGTGATACAAACATTTTTAGATAATGGACTATCGCCTGAAAATCCTTTACTCCAACAAACCGAACAATACTTATCAACTTACTATGAAAGAAAAAGCTAATTTATGAATTTTGTAGATACCGCATCTATTTTTGTACAGTCAGGTGATGGAGGAGCTGGTCATATTAGCTTTAGAAGAGAAAAGTTTATTTCCAAAGGTGGTCCAGATGGGGGCAACGGTGGTCGAGGTGGTGATGTTGTTTTTAGAGCCAATAAACAAATTTCAACCTTAGTAGATTTTAAATTCAAACGTAAATTTATTGCCAATAATGGTGGTCGTGGTGGGAAACGCAATTGTACTGGGAAAAGTGCTTCTGCAATAGTTATACAAGTGCCCTGTGGAACAGTTATAAAAGATGCTGAATCAGGTGATGTACTTTTTGATTTAGTATCTCATGACGAACGAGTAATAGTTGCCACTGGTGGCATTGGTGGACGTGGAAATGCAGAGTTCACCAATTCAGTCAATCAAGCACCTCGTTATGCTGAACCAGGTAGGCCTGGTGAAGAATTCTTTTTAGAATTAGAATTAAAACTTTTGGCAGATGTAGCTATAGTTGGTTTTCCAAATGTTGGTAAATCTACCTTTATTTCTGTAGTCTCAGCAGCAAAACCAAAAATTGCAGACTATGAGTTTACTACATTGATACCAAATTTAGGTGTCGTTCGATTAGAAGATGAGATTTCATATACTATTGCAGATATTCCTGGACTTATTGAGGGAGCACATCTTGGCAAAGGATTGGGTATTCAATTTCTTCGCCATATCGAACGTACAAAAATGCTTCTCTTTATTCTTGATGCAACAAGACCAAACCCAATGGAAGATTACGAAAAATTGTGCAATGAATTAAGACTTTACAATCCAGAGTTAATGGATAAACACCAAATTATAGCTCTAAACAAATCAGAAGTTGCAGACGATATAGAGCAAAAAGTTTCTGAATTTACAGCTGCTACGAAGTATAATGTGTATTCAATATCAGCAATTAGTAGAACTAATACAACACCAATTCTTTGGGAAATCTGGAAAACATTACAAGAAAATTCTTCAATTGAGTAAAAATCTATGAAGCAAAAATATACTGTAGTTATTGCAGACGATCATGAAATATTCCGAAAAGGTATTTCTTTGATTTTAACATCTTCTCAACATTTTCAAATTGTTTCAGAAGCACGAAATGGAATTGAAGCGATTGAGAAAATACGAACTCTTAAACCAGACTTGTGTTTGTTAGATATATTTATGCCAGAAAGAACTGGGATTGAAGTAGTTCAAGAATTGTCATCAGAGTTGAACGGCTCTAAAGTAGTTATGCTCACTTCTTTAGAAGATGAAATGAATATACAAAAGGCAGTTATGGCTGGTGTAGATGGGTATTTATCTAAGGAGATTAGCCCAGAAAATCTAATAGATTCACTCCAAAAAGTTATGAATGGAGAAAGAATCTTTAGTAAAACAGTATTAGCCTTATTGAACAATCGTAAAACACACACTTTAGAGGAAATCAATTCACTACCAGTTACTCTCACAAAACGTGAACAGGAAATATTAGAGTTAGTTGCATTAGAATTTACCACTAAAGAAATAGCAGATAAACTATTTTTAAGCCCACGAACTATTGAAACTCACAGAGCAAATATAATGAGAAAACTTGATGTGAAAAATGCAGCAGGCTTAGTGCGGTTTTCTTTGATTCAAAAGTTGGATGTCTAAAAGGAAATTAACATCAAACTAAACATATATTCATAATTATCAGAACAATTGTTCATAAAAATTTGACAATTATTTCCCATTTTCCCTATTTTAGAGCGTGTGTTTATAAAAATACGTATATCTACGTATAGATAAACATATTTCAAATAGGTATCTTTGTATTGAAATTTTCTATTAAAGGCAAAATTATGGTTACTTTTCTTCTACGCACTGTTCTATTATTAGGTATGTTTTGTGTTGTATCAACAACAGTATTTGCACAAAATAATGTTGGTATCGGTACAACAACTCCACATGCTTCTTCTATATTAGAGTTGAATTCTACAAGTTTAGGGTTTTTACTTCCAAGAATGACAGCTGCTCAAAAAACTGCAATTGCCTCTCCTTCAACTGGATTAATGATATTCCAAACTGATGCACCAGCTGGTCCGCAATTTTATGATGGAACAGTTTGGCGTCAAATTAGTTTTTCTACTCCAAGTATCATTAAATCAGTTATCAATCAAGATATAACCTCTATCCCAGCAAATTCTTTCTCTACTATAACATTTACAGTTACAGGTGCAGTAACAACAGCAAGTGCAGTTGTTTCACCTGGTACAGGATTTGCAGATGGATTGATTATACAATATGCTCGTGTTTCATCTGCAAACACAGTCGAAATTAAAGTAGCAAACATCACTGCAGGTGCCATTGATCCACCAGCGATGGATTTTTTAATATCAGTTATTAACTAATTGTTCCTTTCGCTACTCTCTATTTTTTGAAAAATAAGGCTTTGATACTATGAGTTCGTTTTGTACCAAATTTCTCTATTTCGTAATACTTTCAACCGTTGTACTTTTCAACCCTTTGGTTAGTACTGGTCAAGTACTTACTGTGAAGGGATCTTCAACGATATCTGTTAAGCAGAACGCAACTCTTTTTGTCAACGGATCTATCCTTATTGAAAATAGTGCTTCCATCATTGATTCTAATGGAACAATTCGTTTTACAGGTAACTTCACTAATAATGGTATATTTACGGGTGTTTTAGATTCCTTAGTATCTAATGGTTCTACAGATCAAATTGTTTCTGGAAATGGAACAACCCAAACTTCTAATCTTGTTTCTTTAACTGCCTCTGGATTTAGATTAATTGTAGATAAGAATCTAACGGTAGATTCAAATTTAGTTTCTAAATCAGGTTCAATAGTTTATGAAAATGCAACAACAGATAGAACAATTACAATTAATGGTTCACTGACAGTTGATGCAGGTACAACATTTGGAACACAAACTGGAACTGTAAGAAATCACCGTTTGAATGTACGTAGAAATATAGTAAACAATGGAACAATAAACACGAATAATGTATCCTTGGCAACTATCCGATTTTTCGGATCTGGAACAAGTAATTATTCTGGTTCTACAATTACGAATACTCTCTCATTAATTGAGATACGAAAAACTACAATTAACGACTCTGTTATCTTTTCGTTTGGTGGTATAACAGCTCCAGCTTCTGGATTCTTGTCATTAGATACTGGTACAGTTGATTTCAATGGAACTTTTGCACTTTCGAACCAAGTGTTTTTATCTTCTGGATATGTGATTCCTGCAACCGCTGGTTTGGTTCTCAACAATCCAAATGTAACAGTCCTTGGGCAAAATGGGACACCATCATTAGCTGGTCGATTGAATATCCAGCAAGGTACTTATAATGTAGGTGTTGGAAGTAATCAAAATCATTTTGAATATGAAAATAATGCAGTTTTCAACCAATCAGGTGGAACTGTAACTATTATAGGTAGATTTTCTCGTGGAAGTTCTTCTGCAAATACTATCAACTTCTCACAAGTTGGTGGTACTTTTACAGTTGGTTCAGGTGTTGTCAGCTCATCGACAACAAAACCATTGTTTGACATTGGTGCTTCAGGTTCAACTTTCAATAGATCTGGTGGGTCAATTGTTTTACAAAGAAGTTCTGCAAATTTAGATGCTAATGGTGGAGATTATTTTGTTCAAGCTGCTACGGGAACAATTACAGCTGCTGCTGAAGTAAGAGTCACTGCTGCTATTGCTACTCAAACAATCAGAATTCGTTCTTCCTTACCATTAGGTTCATTGTTTGTGACGAATGCTCAAAATCCAACTGTTCAATTACTTAGCACAACGAATGTTCTTTCAAATGTAACATTTGATGGAGTAAACTCAGGTTCACTCTCATTAAATGGACAAAAATTGCGCTTACAAGGAAATTGGGTCAACAACAAAGCAGCCAATGTAATTTCTACAGTTGGTACAGTTGAATTTAATGGTACTGTCGCTCAGCAATTAGGTGGTACATTTGCAACAACATTTGATACGCTCCATATTAATAATGCTACAGGTGTTACCCATACGAATCCAACAACTATCAATGCATGGTTGGTTCTTCAATCAGGTAGATTTACTATGGGTACTCATAATATTATTTTGGGTACAAATGCATTTGTATATTCAGATCTTGCTGGTAATCAAAATTTCGCTAACGACAATTTTCTCTTAAATAGTCTTGGTCTGACTGGTGGTTTGGTTGTACGCCGATTTACTACTGGTGTTATTCCTGTCACAACTTTCTTAAATATTCCAGTTGGAACTTCTGCAGGTGCAACTCCAATTGAAGTTCGTTTACTTCAAAACAAAATAACTTTTGGAGCGAATGCAGAATTACGTTTTAGACCAATTGCTGCTGTACATCCACAAACAGAAGTTTCTAACCTCTCCTTAACGAAATATTGGCAGTTAACAACACAAAATACTACTGTAGATATTCAAGGTGCTACAGTTAGATTACGTTATTTGCAGTCTGAAGTGCAAGGAAACGAAAGTATCTATAATGTTCTTCATTATGATGGTACTACATGGAGAGTTGCTCCAGGTGCATCTTCAGTAGTATATGCAGATTCAAACTTAGCAGAATCAGAATTAGTTTCTTTCCTTGATGGTGACTGGTCGGCTGGTGAAGAAGGTGCTGTACGTGCTATATATTATAGTTTAGCAAATGGAAATTATTCCGATGCTTCAACTTGGTCAAAAGTTAGCTATACTGGTCCTGTCTCACCAACAGCACCTAATAAAAATACAGATAGAGTTCGTATTGGTAATAATAGAATTGTTACACTTACTGCTAATACTCCAAATACAATTACTACAAGAGCAAATGCTATAATCGTAGATACAAATGGTACTTTACGTACTGAAAACTTTGTAGTTTTCTCTGATACATTACGAATGAATGCAGGTGGACGTTTGTTCATCGGTTCTGCGGATGGTATCTCCCAAAGTGGTGCTACTGGAAGTGTACAGTCGCTAGTTCGCGAATATAACCAAAATTCAGTATACGGTTTTTCTGGTAACCTGGCTCAAATTACTGGACCTGGTTTTCCATTAGTTGTTAGTGGATTGGTTGTCACTAAAACTGGTGGTGTTGTTACTCAATCAAATAACATTTCAATTCGTGATTCCTTAGTAGTAAATAGTGGTACTCTCTCTTCAAATAATTATACCATTGATGGAGAGAATCCTGGCAAAACGCTGATTATGCGTGGTGGTTCTTTTAGAATCTTTAATGCTTTTCCACTTAACTATACTCCTCCTACACTTTCTGCAGGTGAAATAATTTTTGATGGTACAGGTTCAACGGTAATGCCATCTGATCAAGTTAATGGTCCTGTTCCGGCGGTTTTACAATACAATGATGTAACCTTTGTAGGAAATAGACAATATTCTACAATGGAATTCTCACCAATTGGAAAAATTAATATTGGTGGTGTTTTAAATATAACTGGTATTACCTTTACAAACTTTCCGTTAGAAAGATTTAATACTGCGGGTACTACTTTTAATTTTAATGGTTCTGGTAACCAAAATATCCCAAGAAATTGCGGTACGAACCAGTCTTGGGCTAGACTAAATTATTTTAATTTAGAAATTTCTGGTTCAGGTACAAAATCGTTTATAGATGCTGACCCAATTGTCAATAATAATGTTATTCTCACTTCTGCTAATTTAGCTTTAAATGGTTTTAACTTAACAGTACGAGGAAATTGGTCAAATACTTCTGGAAACTTTACTCCAGGTACCAATATTGTTACTTTTGATGTTGTAAATGTTTCTACAACCCGCACTGCTCAAACTCGCAGGGTTCCATTCTTTGATGTTGTTATTGCTGGTCTCGGTGAATTGCAACACACAGATAATATGGTCATCAATGATGATTTAACAATAAATGCTAATGCAATATTTGGATCTGAAGCTGTCAATGGAGATACGGTCTTTTTGCGTAGAAATCTAATATATAACGGTACATTCATTCCAAGATCTGGTACGTTTGTTTTTGATTCATCTATTGCGAAAACAATAACAACAGCTGGTACTGTTCCATTCAACAACTTAGTAATGAATACTTCTAATGTTGTTACCATTGGAGCCTCTGCAAATAGTGCAATATCTGTAGGTAATAAATTAGAATTTATTCAAGGTAGAATCAATAGTCGAGGTGCAGCTACTCGCTTTGTTGCCGTTCTTGGTTCTATGGTTCGTTCTGGCACTGGACATGTTGATGGTGATTTGCGATTCCAAATTCCAACAGGGCCTGGTACGTATGTATATCCTATTGGTAACGGAACAAATTATACTCCTGCAACAGTGTCTATTTCTGGTTCAGGTGGTGTGTCTGGGTTGTATGAAATAATAAGTAATACTAGAACTATTTCTATGACTGGTAGTACTTTAAATACTGCTCAAAATGTTGAAAGACAATGGGACGTTTTTGTACCTGCTGGTAGTAATTTTGATTTACAAGCTCGTACTGCTAATTTAACCTTTGAATATTTAAATCCCGCTGATATTCGTGGTGCAGCAAACCCTTCTCAATTTGAAACAAGAAGAAATACCGGTGGAACATGGTTCTTTACTAATACTGGTACTAGAACATCTACAACAACTCAGTCAACAAATTACACAAATACAGTTTTTAATGCAACTTCTTCTTACGTGGTTGGACCTCCTGGTACATTAGCTTTTTATAGTATTGCAGACGGTAACTTTAATGCCGCTTCTACTTGGTCGACCGAAGGTTATGGTGGAGCTGTATCTTCTGTTGCTCCAACTGGAACGGCAAAAGTCTATATTGGTGACGGAAAAACTGTCACTATGACTGCTAACTATGCTACAAGTGCAGCAACTGACACTGTATTTGTAGAAGCATCTGGACCTTCTGGTTTAGGTGGTTTGTTAAGAACTCAAACGTTCTTATTAACTGGAACGGGTGTATTCTCAATGAATTCTGGAGGTCGATTAGATGTAGGTAATACTGCTGGTATTACAACTTCTGGCGCAACTGGTGCTATTCAAACAACTACAAGAAACTATAATCCAGGTACGCACAATAACGGTAATTTTATCTTCTCTGGAACAGCAGCACAAGTGACTGGAAACGGACTTCCTGCCACAATGAGAACCTTTACTGCAAACAACTCAAATACTATAACATTAACTGCAGCTGTTGCAACAACTGATTCATTCCATATTGCTCAAGGTACGTTGGCACTTGGTTCAAATAATGTTACTGTTGGCGGAAATTGGAGAAATGCAGGTACATTTACCGAAGGGTCACAAACTCTTACACTAAATGGTTCCGGAAATCAAAACTTTGTTAATACAACAGATACAACGTTTAATAACCTAACTATTTCTAAATCTGCAGGAGTTGTGAATGTAACAGGAACTTTAGGAGTTTCAGTTGCAGGTACATTGTTGTTTGCTGCTGGAAATAATGGAATTATTAACATTAAAAATATCAATAGACCTGTTTTTGCTGGAACAGTTACTAGAACTGGAAGTGGTCACATACATGGTGAGTTACAAAAACAAATTGCAACTGGAGCATCAACGATAGCCTTTGAAGTTGGTGGACCTTCTACCTTGCAGTATACACCTGCATCTATTGCAATTACAGGAGCCGGTGGTACAGCAGGTCGTTTAGGAGTTTTCTCTTTAGATTCAAATCAATCAACGTATTCTTCAGATCTAACACACAATTTAGATACTAATAGAAATATTCGTCGCTATTGGAGAATTCTTCCAAGAACGACATTTGCAATTGGTGGTAGAACCTATGGCTTGACTGTAACGTTCTTAAATCCTGAGGATATTCGTGGTGGTGCAAATACTGCAAATTTTGTAACGAAACGTTGGTTCTCAGGAACATGGAATAATACTACAACAGGCACAAGAACTGCTACGACTACTCAATCAACTGGAAACACGTTGTTTGGAGAGTTTATGGTTGGAGAATCTGCACCATATCTTCGAATATTCTATACTCGCCAAAATGGTGCTTGGTCTAATCCATCTACTTGGTCTGAAATTAATTATGGAGCTGCAGCTTCTACTTCTTTTCCGAGATTATCAACTGATATTGTTTATATAGGAAATGGTAACTCAATTACTCTAGATAGCAACAGAACACTTCAAAGTGTTACTGTAGAAGCTATCTCAGGCCAAGGTACTTTGAACTTTGGAGCAAACGTTCTAAGTGGTAACCAATTTACTTTGAATAATGGTGGTAAACTTGTTATTGGTTCTACTGCAGGTATTACTACTTCAGGAGCAACCGGAAACGTACAAACTACTATACGTGCCTATAACCCATTTTCTCATAATGCTGGTAAATTTGAATATACTGGTACGGCAGCTCAAGCTACTGGAAATGGATTACCAGGAACCGTTACATCTTTAGAATTTAGCAATACTAATACAGTAACTCTTGGAACTTCGGTTACAGTAAGAGACTCACTTGTCATAAAAAGTGGAACACTAGCTGCCGGAGCTACTACTATTACTATGAATGGACAATGGGTTAATAACTCATCGAATACTGCTTTTACAGCCAACACATCAACAGTGACATTCTCAGATAGTATTTCTCAAAATATTGCTGGATCTTTCAGTACTACATTTAATAATGTTAGTATCAATAAAACTACAAATAATCTTACATTACAAAGAAATATTCAAATCAACGGTATTTTGAATTTTATTTCAAATACCTTCTTGATTCAAAATAATAGAGATATAACATTTGGATCGGCATCTACTATATCTGGAACTCCTGCTGTAGACAAAAAAATTGTCGTCTCTGGCTTAACTTCAGAAGGAGCAATCACTAAAGTATATCCAAATGGCACATCTACCCAAAACTTTGTTTTTCCAATAGGAACAACATCTACTTACTTGCCAATTACATTGAACCTTACTGCAACCTTTGCAACAGGTTCTGCAAGTGTTAAGATGATTTCAGCTCAACATCCTTCAATTTTGTTGAGTAATTCATTGTCTCGTTATTGGACAATATCTTCTTCTGGTATTTCAACAATTACTGCATCTTCTTTACAATTCCCGTATTTACTTGCTGATGTCAACGGTATACAATCTCAATACATTCCAGCAAGAAATACTGCAGGCGTTTGGGATATTAATGTTGGTTCATCTCGTTCTGCAAATCCAAGTCCGATTTCAATCACTAATGAATTAAATCAAATAAATGGTGATTGGACTGCAGGATTAGGAAGTGTTTTTGTCGCAGGAAGAGTTTTCTACTCAATCAATTCAGGTACGTGGACTACTCCTACTGTTTGGTCAAATATATCGCACTCTGGTGCTGCTACTGCATATCCTCCTGCTTCTTTTAGTGACTTTGATACTGTCTATGTTTCTTCAGCTCATACAATAGCATTTAATACTGCTTCTGGTTCAAGAACTACAATTGATACTTTATCTCTATCGGGTAATTTTAATTTTACTCGTGGAACAAACAAAACATTATTAGTTCGTAATGGAGTTCATATTCGATCTACTGGAACAATAAATGAAACGGGTGCTGGAAATAGAAACGATAGTTTGATTCTATTTAGTAACATTCGTAACGATAATACAACCACAGATGCAGTTGACCTGCGTCAAGATGCTGCTCGTGTTACGAATCTTGTGTTTACAGGTGTTGAAAATTCTGTAATTAGTGGAGTTGGAAATTGGAGATTAGCGTCTGTAAACTTTAATAAAACAAATAGATTAGATACTGTTGTCAATACTTCAAACACTTTTAGTGCTGCTTTAACTTCGAGAGTTCTTGCTGAAGATTTGTTTGCCCTTCGTGGAGGTATTTACAGAAAATCTAATTCTCGTGGTGATACCTTAGATCGTCAAGGTGGTGCTTTGGTGTTTACGATGGGACCAAATTCCGGTATTCATCTTCAAAATGGCACAATTGACTTTTTAGATAATCTTCATACAGGTATAAGTAATTCAATTCGTATTGAAGCAGGTAATCTTAGAGTTGGTGGTAATCAAGATAATAGAAACTTCCTTTATAATGATGAATTAGATTTTGTTGTTACTGGAGGTGAAATGAACATTAGATCCGCTTTTGATGGATTTGATGTTAATTCTAGAATCTACTTTAATATATCTGGTTCAGGAGTTGTTCGAAGTGTCATCGGTAGAAATGAAACAAATCCACCGTATAGAATTGGTTTTGGCATTGGTCATCCATCTTCAACATTTACACAATCTGGTGGTACTATTGTCATCTCAAATATTTCGATTAGTCGTGATTATACAGTAAGTGCTAATACAGTAAATGTAACTGGTGGTACACTTCAAATTGGTGAAGTTGGTATTCCATTCAATTACAGCAGTACCGGTGTAATTGCTCTAACAAATCAAAGAGAATCAATTTATAATCTTCGCGTTCGCCAAACAGTGGGTGCTACAGGCGAGCCTGATATGAGATGTGTTATAATAGAAAGTGGTACAAATGGCCTTACAGTTATCAATGATGTTGTTATTGATACGCTTGGTTGTTTAGATTTGAATACGAATTCTATTTCATTCGGTGGAAATTTCATAAACCGTGGTCGTTTTACACCGGATGGATTCTTCTGGAATAATGGAGCTGGACCTAGAAAACTAATTTTCAATGGTACTGGTGACCAATTATACCGAAACGAAAGAACACAAGCTACTACACCAAATAATTCGGTTAGACAAAATGAAGCAATGTTTGATTTTGTCTTGGATAAACCATCTGGAAATGTTATCATTGATAATACTCCAAATTCAGATGTAGTAATTAGAAATTCACTTATTTTTGAACCTACGAATACTGCAAGACTTATTGGTAGAACCAATAGTAGAAATACTATTGTCATTCCACAAGCTGTTGGTGATATTGGTGATGTTCAACGTATTGGATCTGGTCACGTTGATGGATTACTTCGTCAAAATATTGGGACGAATGCACAAATTCATACATTCCAAATTGGTGCTGACACTTTCTATACACCTGCAACTTTAGATGTTAAAGGTACAGGTGGTACATTGGGATTTATTGATGCAACTGCATTTGGCGTAAATCATCCAAATATCAACGCTAATGGAATAAAAATTGACACATCCAAAAATGTTAGACGTTACTGGTCAATTAATCCAGGGGGAGCTTTTGCTTTGGGTGCAAGAACATTTGATTTGAATTTAAAATTCTATAATCCTGAAGATATTAGAAATAGTGCTGCGCCATTAGCTTTTAGAATGGCTCGTGTCAATGTAACTCCGCCTTGGTCATCTTTAACTGTTGGTGCAAGAACAACATCTACAAATCAATCAATTAGTAATACAATCTTTGGTGACTTTGTTATCTCTATTCAAGGTCTCATTCAATATTTCTCACGTACAAATGGTCCTTGGTCATCGCCATCTTCTTGGTCGTTAGTTGGATATGGTGGACCACCTGCTCCTGACTTTCCTCGAACATTGTTTGATGAAGCATTAATAGGAAATGGAAATACGATTACTATTACTGATAGTGCACATACTGTTGGTGGTGTTAAAGTCGAAAAAAGTGGTACTGGTTTGTTTGGAACCTTGTTGACTAAAGACTATTTTGTGAATGGGTTAGATTTCGAAATGTCTGATAGTACAACTATTGGTACCAGTCATCCAAATGGATTTAGAGCTTTAGGCCAAAATACTGGTGGAATCAGAACTACAATCACAAGAAAATATGCTTTTGCTAATTACTTGTTTGATGGTGCTTCAACTCAAACAACTGGTAATGGACTTCCTGATACAGTACTTTCAATTACCAATATTAATACTGGTTTAGTCGGAAATAATGCTCTTCAGTTGTCAAAATCAGTAACTGTTGTTGACAATTTGAACTTAAAACGTGGTTATTTCGAGCCAGGGAGCTTTACCATTGGATTAGGAAAAGATTTACTTATAGACACCTTAGCTGGATTTACTGGTGGAAATAGCACTGTTGTATTGAATGGAACCTCAGATCAAAAAATAATTAATAATAGTACCATTGATACTTTGGACTTTAATAGATTAGTATTGAGAAATACAGATAGTGTTATCACAGTATCAGGTTCATCTCCAATTGGAATTATTTTAGTTGATACATTAGTTTTTGATCCTACTAATACTGCATATATCGATGTAAGAACTAACAACAAAAAGTTAAGAGTGAATTCTGGTGGGGCAATTGTCAAAACGGGTTCTGGACACGTAGATGGAGAATTGTGTAAACCGGCTACTGCATTATCACAAGTAATTACATTTGAAGTTGGTTTAGGTCCTATCTATTCTCCAATGCTTCTAACTACAGATAATACTGCAGGAAATGGAACTGCAGGATATTTATGCGGGGGTGTATTCGGACCTGTTCCAAACGAGCCATTTGTTGGAAACAGATTAGACTCAACGAAAAAAATAAATCAATACTGGAAAATTGATCCTATAGATGGATATACGCAAGGTTTAAGAACTTCAAATGTTGAATTTGAATTCCCACCTTCTTATTTAAGTGGATTGAATCTTTCTAAAACAGTAATTCGTCGTAGAAGTATTCCAACTGAAGTACCTCTTTGGTCAGAAAGAACTGCCTTAGACTTTAATGTTGGAACTGCTTCTGTTGATTTGAATTTACCAACAGCTTCATGGTGGCCAGGACTTGGTGAGTTTTACATTGGCGAGAAAATCGCAAGAGTATTCTACAGTCGTGCAACTGGTCAATGGCAAGATAGTTCTACATGGTCATTCTTCGGCCACCCAGGAGTATCAGTTCCAAATGGAGAATTTCCAAATTTTGATTGGAATGCGGGTGTTCTTGAAACTGAAAAAAATGATTCAGTAATAATTGGTGCAAATCATACTATAAATCTTGGAAATAACATTCAACCTGAGTTAGCAAAACTTCAAGTTGATTCAACAGGTACATTAGTTATTCAAAATGGTTCTTTTGTTTCCCAAAGTTCTACAGCTGGTGCTCAAAGTTACTTCATTTTAAGAAATGGTGCTTGGCTAACAAATAACTCTGCTTTAGGAATCGAAACAGGTTTGAATGGACTAATAAGAGTAATTGATTCAAATAGAACTTTCGAACCAAGAGCAAATTATGAGTTTTCTGGATCAGTTCCTTCTCAAACTCTTGGTGGTGCTTTCCCACTCGCAATTGCTCGTTTATTGATTGACAAAGATACTTGTGGTCATACAGTCTCTATCAATCGTAGTGGAATTGTTGCTAGTAATAAAGTAGAAGTAGATAGAGGTATCTTAGCTCTTTCTAGTACTGATGCTTCTGCTACTCCAGCAAATCAAACATTTACAATGAATGGTGCTTTGGAAATTGAAAATTGTGGTATCTTTACTGCATCAACTTCAGGTCCTGGACCACGTAACCATACTGTGAACTTTAATGGTGATTCGATTGTCAATAACGGTCAATTCTTAATGTTGCCAAATTTAACAAACGATACTTATCGTTCTCAATTAGTGTTCGGTTCTCCAAATAATCAATTTATTAGTGGTATAGGTTTGCAACAGTTTAATTCTGTAGTGTTGAATAAAACTACTCCTACCTCTACTGTGAATAATGCTGTAAGAACATTTATCTCTAATGTAACTTCAGGAAATGCGATAACCTATACGAATGGAACATTTAATCAAACAAATGATACATTAATCTTCGATAGAGGATTAACAAATGCATTTGATCAAACTGTGACTCAAAACGGTCAACTTCAAGCAACTGGAAATGGTAATATTGTAGTTGGAGTTGGTGGAACTGGTGGATCGTTAGTAGCAGATGGTGGCCGTGTATATATGAATACAAATGGTTCTATTGCTGTTGGTAGTTCATGTGATGATAATTTCTTGTATACTTCTACTACTAATAATAGATTAGAACTTCAAAAAGGCTTAATGACTATCGCGGGTAGAATCTCTAATATTACTACAGGTGATTTACAATTCAAACAAGATTCATCGACGTTAGTAGTTGGTGGTGTATGTCATACTTCTACAACAAAAGGGGTATTTGATTTGACAGCTGGTTCAACCTATACTACTACAGGTGGTTCAATCATTTTGCGTAATAGAACCTCTACTCCAGGTAGCACCGTTGCAGACTTTATTATGCTTGCAAATCCTGCAAATATCAATGTTACTGGTGGTACTATTAACTTTGGTGATGCTTCAACACCTGCGAATACAGTTTTTGACTACAACGTTAGTGGTAGTTCTGCTGCACAACAAGCTTTCTGGAACGTTGCAATTGCATCTTCTCAACAATTGAGACCATTTGACGCCAACCAAAATCTTCGTTTGCAAGGTAATCTTACTTTGAATGGTAAGTTCAATAATGTTATATTACGTGATGGTTCAACAGCAACAAATGCAGCAATAACCTTCCAAGGAAATAATGCTACAAATCAAAATATAACTGGTCTTGATTCAATCATAACCAGACAAATGATAATGAATCGCCAAGGTACTGACAGTACTGGTAAAGTATATTTCTATAATACATCTGATATTGTTATTCTAGATTTCTTAGACTTACAAGAAGGTACCAATCCTAATAGACAAGTGCTTGCTTTAGGTCAAAATGTAGATATGATAATAAGAAACTGTACAACAGGTGCTTCTGGTGCAATAAGAGATGCAATTTATGGAGCATATCCAATTGCAACTTCTACTATTCTTAGAGCTATACAAACTGGCCCAACTACTGGAAGTCTTTTCTTGTGCTACGCAAATGGCTCTAGCGGAAATTATACTTTCCCAATTGCAGATTCTCTATTCTATATGCCAGCTCGTATTACGAGAAGCTCAAAAGTAGGTTCTGTTGATGGATTGTTAGGATTAAGAGTTTCTGAAGGTCAAGGTACCAATCAGCAACATCTTTATATTCCAACTTCAGTTACAAGTTATATGAAACGTTATTATACAGTTTCATTAGCGGAAGGATTAAGTTCTCGTGGAAGATTTGAATTTAATTATCCTGAAGGTGAATTTATTGGTGCTGAAACATCTGCAAATTCTATTTCAAGATGGAGAGCTCCATTTGAAGGTCCTCCAGGTTCTTGGTTGAAATATGGACCTGCTGATGGAAGTTTTATTCAAACTACTGATAATAGATTTACTACTAAAGATTCAGCTTCTTCTTTTGGAGATGATTTAGATAATCTCTGGGGTGATTGGGTAATTGGCAACTTTAATAGACTATTTTTCAGTCGTCAAACTGGTCCATGGGAAGATCCAAATACTTGGACATTTAGTCCAACCCATAGTGGTCCAATTGTTGGAGCTGGTCAGTTTCCAAATGATCCTACTGACTCTGTAGTTGTTGGTGGCGGCACAAATGGTGTAAACAATCATATTGTAACACTTAATGACTCTACAACTATTAGTGGAGTACTCGTAGGAACAAATGTTACAAATACTGGTACTTTAAATACTCGTTCCTTTGTTATCAAAGGTAATAGTTTTGAAGTTAGAAATAATTCTACTTTAGGTGTAGGATCGAGTGTAGGTATTAATACGATTGGTTTACCAATAGGAAACATCCAAACATCGGGAGTTCGTATTTTCTCAAAACTTGCGAATTATGATTATACTGGAAATACAAATCAACAATTTGGTAATGCACTTCCTGACTCTGTACGTGGATTATACATCACAAATGTTGGTCCTCTTGGAAACAATACAGTAACATCAAGTGTCATTACTATCGTAAGAGACTCTCTTTCAATTCGCAAAGGTAGATTGAATTTACTTACCTTTACATCGAATGCATATGGTCCTTCTGCGGGATTCTCAATTCTTGATTCTGCTTTCTTACGAATTGAAGGTACTAATAATATGAATTCTGCACTTTCAGGATTTGGAACGTATTTCTTAGGTTTAGAAAGTTATGTAGAGTTCTTTGGAACAAATCAAACAGTAAGTCCAGCTCCTAATTTAGGTGTTGGTTATGGAAATGTGGTTACGTCTCAAGCTGGTACAAAACAAGTAACAGTTCCTGTCTTGATTCGTAGAAACCTCATAAATGAAAACGGTTCTTTCTTGAAAGTTCAACCAGGTGTTGAAGCATTAACTATCGAAGGTAGCATTATCAATAGTGCTCCAGTTGATAACGAAGGAACTATTGAAATCGGATTATAACAGAATAAATTTATTTATATTATACTTACATTATCAAAGGGAATTCTCCTATGAGATTCAAATTAACAACTAAAGGAATAATGCTTGCTGCTGCTGTAGTAGGTTCATTATTCGGATCTGAGCTTCTAGCTCAAAACTTTACGAACAATTCTCCTGGCACCTATGGTGGTGGACCAAACAGCTTGATTCGTATGCGTGGAGCAAACTCAATTTTTGACGGTACTGCTCCATTAGGTGCTACTGCTCCAACAAGAATTGCGGGAACTGTTGAATGGTCTCGTGCATCTGCTCAGAATATTCAACCACGTTGGTATGTAAACCTTCGTACAGAATTAGCTGGTGTTAAAACGTATTCTGCTGGTACAACGTACATTTCTGGTGTCTATACTACTAATGGTGGAAACAGAAATTACACTACTAACTCAACGACTGTAGAATATGATGCAACTACTGGAACTCAGTTGGTTGCTGCTGAAAACACTACAAATGGTGGTGGTTACTACAACTTGAATCTTGCAGCTGCTGGTTTGAAAGAAACTGTAACTGGTGTTACAGTTGTAACGAATGCATTTACACACATTGGTGGTAACTTTACTAACATTTTAGGTTCTACTTTGAACTTAGGTACTGCTGCTGGTACTTCTGCATCTGCAATTGCAAATGCTGGTACTTTCAATCTTGGTGGTGGATCAGGGTCTTTGACTTCTACTTCTACTTTCAACAACACTGGTACATTTAACGCTGGAACTGCAACTGGTGCATTCTTCAGTATTACAGGTAACTTCACTAACAACTCTTCAGGAGCAGGTGGAGGAGTATACGGTAACTCTGGACCTATGATTTTCAATGCAGACTTTACAAACACTGATGGTTCATTAGAATTAGATAATACTGACTCTATGGCTGTTGCTGGTGCGTTTACTCGTGCTGCTGGTACGTTAACCTTTACTTCTGGTTCTCGTTTCGGTTATATTGGTGCTGCTCAAACATTATTGGGTAACAATGCAGGATTCTTTGCTCGTTATGGTAATCTTTCCTTATCTGGTGGTGCAAAAACTGCTGGTGGAGATATTAACGTATCTGGTATGTACTTACAAGTTGGTAGCGAAACTGACATGGCAAGTGGTGCAAATGATTTCATCCTTTCTATGGATACTGCTGCTTCTAATGCTTTCTATTTAGCTCAAAATGAAGTTCGTGGTAAATTTAGAAGAACTGCTTTCTTGACTAACAATGAATACAGATATAATAATGCTGAAACAAAAATCATTTATGATAATGTTGCTTCATTAACTAATCATCAATTAGACGTACGTCAAGCAACTGCTCCTCAAAATGCTGCTGCTATCAACTTTGATGCTGCTGAAGATGTGAATCGTAGAGTATTTGCTTCATTTGCTGGAACTGGTACAATTCGTTCATTAAGAGTTGCTTACGAAACTGCTGATGCTGCGGGAACTGTCGTTCAAGCAAATCTTCGTTTTGCTGAGATTTTCAATAGTGCAAACGCTGATCAAAAATTAGTTATTATTGGAGAGCAACCTGTTGTTACTCCTGCTGGAGCTAGTTTCGGTCATGTTACTATGTCAACTGCTGGTGCCAACAGAATTTCTTTAATTGCTGGTACAGGTGGTGGAACATTAGCTGAGATGACAAACAATTCTGACATCTTAATGACTTCTGCTCCAAACATTATTATCTCTGTTATCAACGGTCGTTGGTCAAATCCTGCAACTTGGGATATCGGTATCGTACCAACTGCTCTTGATGATGCAGAAGTACAAACTGTTGTTTGGACTGGTATCGATCAAGCTATCTTCGGTGGTGCTGCTTGGCCAAATGATGAGATCAACGGTTCTACTGCTGGTGATGCTGGTGCTGCTGCAAACTCAATCTCTATCGTGAACAATGCAAACAACCCTGCATTACCTTCTGCGTTAGTTATTGGTAACCAAGATCCTGATATGTTCCCTACTGGTTCAACAGAACGTTCATTCAGATCTAGACTTTCAGGTGCAACTGGACCTAATGGTGCTTCAGTTCGTGTATTAACGACAACTGCAAACTCTGGTGACGGTGAAGGTACTTCTGCAACAGGTTTATTCGGTCTTTGGGTACGTGGCAAAAGTGGTGCGTTGTTAACGCCATCATTCGGTGCTGGTACTTTACTTAACGCAGGTTCAATCACCAACAATGGTGTTATCGAAATCGGTGAGTAATCTTTTTCTTTCAGTCGTAGGCGGTGTCTGTTTTGGACACCGCCCATTGACTGGGTTTTATTTTCAAACAAAGGTACTTCTATGAAACAATCTTCATTTTCATTAAGCAAAACAACCAAAGAACTTTTTGTTCTGTTGTTTATATCGCTATCATGTATGGTAGTTGGTGTATCTCCTTTGTTTGCACAAGGTGTAAATCTTGATAATACGGGTGCGAAAAACCTTACGAACTCTGGTACTATTAGAGTTAAAAATGGTCAAGTAAAAGCAATGCCTGATTCTATTGGTGGTCGTGTTGAATTTAAAGCGAAAGTAGAAACTCAAACACAAAGAGTACCTACAATTATTTTTAATCAATTAGAAGTCTCAGGAAAAGCACACAAATCTGTAGAGGCTTTACCAAATTCATTAGGACAAAATAATCCTCTTATTACTAATGACTCTTTAGTAATTATCGATTCAACTACCTTTGTTGTTGACCAACAATATGTTTCTGCACGTTCTTGGTTGAAAAATACAGCTAAAGCAATTGGTAGTAAGTATATTATGATGGAAGGTACCATCAAACAAACAGTAGAAGGTAACGGAGAATTTGATCTCTTAGGTCTGAATAATTCAGAAGGTGCCTCTGTTGTAAATGGAGGTGGTTTTAAAGTTAAAAAAGAACTCCTTCTCAATGAAGGTGCATTACAAAATTCACAACAAAATAATCTCACAATTGGAGATTCAGCTACAATTATAAGAAATATTGGTTCAATTGAATCTGCTCCAATATTTGAAAAAACAGCGAATGTTCGCTATATCAATCAAAACCCACTCATCACTGGTGAAGAATTGCCAGTAGATACATTGGTTCTACAAAAACTATCAGTAGAAAATACTGGCTCTATAACATTGAATCGTTCTGTAACAGTGAATGATTCCTTACGCTTACAATCGAATATTTTTACATACTTTGTTCCTGATACTACAACGTATGTGTTGACATATACTTCGGAAAATCATCCACAATTTACTACACAAGATGCAGAAGTTGCTGGATCGATGAAAAGAACGAAAATGACGGATTCTACTGTTTTCAATAATAGATACACCTATATCGTATTTAACGATCCTACTGAAAGATCGAAGTTCGCTTCAATGAAAATAACAACGAAACCAAATCAATTTCATATCTTTCCTTTAGGTGATCAAAAAATTAAAAGAACCTTCGCTATAGAAGTATTAGATGGAAGTAATCAAATACTTTCTAATGCTATTACCTATACATTTGGTTACGGCTGGAAACATAGAATGGCAGACGCAGTTATGAATGAAGATAATAACTTGAATCCATTTGAATCTTTACGTCTTCAAAATTGGACTGGAAATATTTGGGGACCACTTCCAACGTCAGAAATTCCAAAATTAGATCCTTCTGGTTGGGGATACAGCAGAACCTTAAATATTCAACAAACTGGATTTTTTGCAGTTGGTTTAGATATTGCCAAAGCGGCTCAACTTGCCGTGAAGTTCTTCTTAGAAGGTCCATACAGAAATGGTTCTATGGCTTTAGACTTACGTGAAAGTAATACAGTACCAAAAAGACCACCGAATATTTATCCATACAACTTAGACCCATTATATCCTGTTACTTTTGTCAATACCGTTCCTGATTCGGTTGTTGATTGGGTAGTGATAGAATTACGTGATGATAATGTTACACCAGACTCAACTAAATCAATATATAGAACTGGATTCTTACGCCATGATGGTAAGGTTGTAGATTTGAATGGGCAACCAATTGTTATTATCAATTTTGATGAAACAAGATATTATGTGGCTGTTCATCATAGAAATCACTTAGCCGTTACAACATCAAATTCATTCTTATTGTTTGAACAAGGTGGCAACCAAACACAAATCCCTGTTATAAATATTGACCTTACAAATGGTCAAGGTATTTTTGGTGGTAATTCATCATTGAAACCAATTGACAGAGATGAATTAACAGGAGCTCTTATATTTGGTCTCTACTCTGGTGATGTCAATGGTGACAGATCAATTGATAAAGCTGATTTTGATTTAATATGGCAATCTCACAATGTTGAAGGGTATTTCAATGTTGATACAGATTTAAATGGAATTTCCATTACCAAAGACTTTAACGTTTCTTGGAATAACAGATATAAAACTTCGTTAGTAAAACCATGATGAAATACATAGTATCCTTAATAAGTTTTATAGCAATTTCCTTTGCTTCTACTGTAATGTTACAGGGTCAAACAGTTGATACTGTTTCCTTGGTTCGTGTTTCTGATGTATCGCAAGCGACACCCAATTCTTTAGACTTCAACATAGAGATAAGTCGAGTTTCAGGTATTTGGTCGCACTTAGCAAATGGGACTTTTCAGATGTCTTTAACGGGACCTAATGGAAATCTTATTCGTTTTCCAAATTCCTCAATTACTTTTTTAGACAAATCTGATTTGCCTTTAGAGCCATATAATTCGACAGAATTAACTAAATATACTCTTGCGACTCAAACTATTACAGATTCTGCAAAAACAAGATTTAGCGTTGCAATTTTGGGACCGGATACATTTTCTAATACATCTATGATTCCGATTCTAAATGCAGATAGTTCCAATTTTGTTCTCTTAGGTCGTTTTCGAATTACTACTGACACTTTGATTCAAGGGTCAGATTTGACTTTTTATTTTCCAACTGACTATTATCAAGCTATTGCCTATAAGCGTATGAGTGATAGTACGCTTTCCGGAGTTACATGGCATACGGAAAGTAATAATGTTCAAATGAAAGATGGGAAAACTATTTCTACTAAATATATCGGATCAAAATTAGATGATCCAGGTATGCAGATTATTAATTTTAAAGCAACGTACTTAGGTCAAAAGAAAGTAAGAGTTTCTTGGGAATCCCTTTCCGAAGTTTCGAATAAAGGATTTATTGTCTCTCGTGCAATACGACCATTCGGAATGTTAGGTGATGAAAATTTAGTATTAAATGAGTATTTAGGTGAGTGTACAACGTGTAATTTCCCTGGTCAAACGTTAACCAAAATTCCTGAGTTTGACGGATTAGGTACTTCTAAAACTGGGAAATTGTATTCGTATGACGAAATAGTTGATTATCGTGGGGAACAATATGTTTATCGTTTATTCTCTCAGAATTTCCGTAATGATACTATCTACCATGCACAAACTGATTTAGTAGTTCCTAATGCAATTATTTCGTTCGCACAAGCAAATCCAAACCCTTTATCTACATCAACTAATGTTGAATATTTTGTTGAGGATGATGTTCTATTAACGGTAAAAGTTTTTGATAGTAAGGGTTCTGAAATTGAGACAATTATAGACAAACAACAAGTAAGCAGAGGAACATACAATTTTACGTATAATGCCTCAATATTATCTCAACAAGGATTTTATGGAATGTGGTTTGTTGCTAATCCAATAGATGACCCAGCAGTTGAGTTATCTCGTGCACTTATTAAACTTCAAGTACTACGTTAATGAAAATTTATAGGCTACCATCTTTTGTGCTTTTGTTGTCTCTATGGTTCATAGGGTTAACAGTAAGTTCTCATTCTGCTGAAATATCAGGTTCTGTAAAGCTTGACGGTGAAGATTCTGTTTTTACAGATTCTCCCATTTTTATTGATACTACCAGATATCTACTTCCAGATGTTATTGAGCGAAATATGGGGCGTGATTCACTTTCCTATGTTAATGAAAGAAATGATACAATAGTTTCAGTACGACAGTTTGGAACTTGGTGGTATGGTATAACATTAGGTACAAGTTTTATTGCTAATTTTGGTTCTTTAAATTTACCACGTAAAGATGTTGCTCCTTATGATTCTATCTATAGGGATGTTATTAATTTCACTGGTGGTAATGGTTATGGATGGTTCGTAGGTCTATCAGGCGATTGGCAACGTCCAGGCAAACGATGGGGTGGAAGTTTGAGTTTGATTTATGAAAATAGATCCTTGTATACTGATGCAAGACCTTTGAATGAACAAGATGTTCGAGAGTTTCAAACTAGTTCCAACTTCCAGTATCTTACATTAATGCCTTCTGCAAAATACAACTTAGATATACTTGATCTTCCTCCAGGGTTGTTTTTAATGGGAGGATTGTCTGCAGAAATTCTTATTAGTTCCTTCTCTCAGTTTTTCCAAGTGCAAGATAATTCTTCTCAAATAGATATTCTTCGAAGAGTTTCAACAAATCCACTTTCACGCCTAACAATTCATGCAGGTGCTGGATGGGATATTGTAGTCGCTGATAATATGGAAACTCAGCGTTTTAAAATTAGTCCATATATTGTTGCTACAGTAGGAACTACCCAAGCAGGATTTTTGGAGTCTTCTTGGAATAATACCTTTTTACGAGCAGGAGTAACAGTAAAAATTGGCGATGATGAAATTTTAGTTTCAAAAAAATATCCTTACGACCCTTCTATTCAACGTACTATTGCAGTATTAAGTAAACTTTCTGATGATAAGATTGAATTTATTGGTGGTATAATTTCAACGAATAAATTTCCTATTTTAGCATCAGTTGTTACAAGTGAAAACGAAATTCGAGGACGTACATTAACAGGTAATTTGGCATATGGATTTGTTACATACGAGTCAGCACCGGCAGAGCCTAAACGTGTTCCTGTAACTGTCGCTCAAAATGATAATAAAAACACCTTAGATAATATCGGAACAGTTGTTCAACCAACTACTGGTCGTCCAGCATCCGTAACAATCAACTTCACACCATCAGGTTTAAACCCATCAAATACTGGAAATCTCAATAAAATTATTGAGTATATGAAAGCAAACCCAAATGCAAGAATTGCAATTGAGGGTCATACGGATGCAGATTTTGTTGGAAATAAACAGTCAGCATCAACAACCCGAGCACAAGCAGTTGCGAGAATATTTCTCAATCAAGGTATAGCTCTCAATAGAATTGCGGTTGCAGGTCGTTCTGATACTAGACCTGCAAAACAACCAGCAACAGACAATTCTAACAATAGAGTTTCAGTTTTCTTCCGTTAATTTATAGAAATTATAGATTAATGCTTATATTTGTTTCAAACACATAAAAATTTGATAAGAAATTTTTTCAAAATCTATATCAAATTTTATATTCTATAACCAAAATACTACTGTGGTTCCACTATGGCTGATGAATCTACCAATACGATTTGTATCGTTGACGATAACGATTTGTTACGAAAACTCTATAAAGTTATTTTTAAAAAGAAAGGATTTGCAACTGTAGAATTTGCAGCAGCAATTCCAGCAATTGAATGGCTAAAAGATAATCATCAAACCTTATATAGCGTTACTTGTGATATGATGCTTCCAGACAAAAATGGAAGAGAAGTATTAGAAGCAATTAGAAGCTTTCCTAACGGTAATAAATTGACTGTTATAGCAGTAACCAGTGTTACTCCTGAAAATCCGAAACAAAAATTTGTTGACGAACTTGGTTTTGATGGGTTTTTAGCAAAACCAATTGATGCAAATACCTTTGTTGAGCAAGTTGTCGAATTTACTGAAAATAAAAAGAAATCATCTTAAAGTACTTTGTTGAAAAATTGTATACTTATTCCAAAAACGTTCAATGAAAAAAATTACATTCGCTAAAACCTATCCAGCATATCTAACCTTAGGAGTTTTATTATTACTTTCCATAGGTGCTTGGTGGTTTTTATCTAACAAAGTAGAAGCTGAAAGAAAAGTAGAATTCAATGCAGCTGTTAGTTCTGTTATGCAACGCCTTGATTTGGGAGTGCAACAACAAGAAGAGGTGATGATTTCAATGAAATCATTATACAAATCTTTAGTTGAGGTTGTAAAAGGGGTTTTTGAATTGTACGGATCTATCCCAGTCGAGACAAGACCGTATATTCTTAGTATTTCTTACATTCCTGAAATTCAAGAGTCGCAAAAAGAACAATTTATCCATAATACACGTGGAGAATTGTTTTCTAATGAATTTGACTACAAATTAGATCAAACATATACTATTTTCCCTGAAGGTTCTCGAGCAACATATTTTCCTGTAACCTTCATTGTACCACTTTCAAAAAATGTATATAAATGTGGATATGATGTTTCTCAAGATAAAAACCTATTTACTACAATTCAGAAAGCATTGAATTCAAAAGCAATCTCTGCTTCTGCAATTCATGAAGTGAGAAAAGATACTCTCGGCTTCTATTTGGTCTTAAAAGTAGAAAACAAACCATCTCCAGATGATTCTGAATATGACCCAAATAATCCATTTGCAAAAGTAAAACCAAAATCAAGAGTGATTGTACTCGAAATTGATGCAAAGAAATTCTTTGAAACAGTTCTTGGTTCTAAGGTAGCATCAGATGATTTGGTTAGTTTTGAGTTTTTAGATAAAGCTGCTGATGGTTCAACAAAAAGAATATATACATCCAAAGGTTTTACAGAAGATGCAATGAAATCTTCTAACCTGCATGATGTTGAAACCCTTCAATTAGCGAACAGATCTTTAGAATTGCATTTTTCTTCGAAACCAAATTTTGCAGCTGGTTTTGCTAATGCTGTACCATACATAGTGCTATTTGGTGGTGGTTTTGCGTCATTCTTATTCTTTGGATTTGTGTACTCTACTATCACTTCTCGTGCAAGAGCAGAGAATTTGGCAGAAGAAATGACAAGAAGTCAACGCAGAATTGTCGATTCATCCAAAGATATTATTGCTTCATTAGAAATGAATGGAATTTGGAAGAATATGAACCCTGCTTCAATGTTAATGTTTGGAATGGAACCAACTTCATTGGTAGGCAAACCAATAGCTAATCTTATAGGTGAACAAGATTCTGTTGAACTCTTGTCTATGTTGCAACAATCAAAAGATGAGCAAACACATACAAGAATGTATCATATCACTGGTGCAGATGGAGTTGCTCGTTGGATTAGTTTCCACTTTACCGTTTCTAAAATTGATGGATTATTCTTTGCAATAGGTAGAGATGTTACTATCGAAAAAGAAGCAGAAGATCAGATTGTTCTTCGTTCAAAACAAATACAATTAGCAGAACAATATGTAATAAAAGAAAGCCAAACGAAAACTGAGTATATGATTCACTTAAGTGAAGATTTGAGAGATTCTCTTTCTTCAACGATTGGTTTCTTGCAATTATTAGAAGCTCAAGCGTATGAGACTGAAAACGAAAAGGATGAATTCTTAAAAACGACATTAGATTCTACTGAACAATTATTATCGATGATGACTGACATTAACGATGTTGCATTTGAAAATAAAACTTTCAAAATGGTAAAAGAATACGTTACAGTGAAAAATGTTATAGATGAAGCACTTAAAATTCTTAAATCAAATAACCCAGAATTACCGAAAGTTTCTATTGAGTATAATTGTAATGGTGAAGATAGAGTGTTTGCTAACAAAGAAGTATTTGTAGAGTCTATCAAACACATTATTGGTGCAATGTTTGAAACAGTAACCATTCCAGCATCATTACAAATAGAAGTGCAACCTAATCCACATGAGAACGTAATGGAGGTTCAAATAATGACTCCTGCTAATCCATTAGCATCTACTCAAATTGGAGTCTTTAAATCTAATCAACGTAATATAGTTGAAGCTATGCATTTAGATCAAAACTCAATAGTATTTAGATTGGCAATTGCACAAACACAAATTCAACGTATGAATGGCGAAGTTGTGTATGAATCATTTGGTGAAAACGATAACAATTTAGCTCAAATACATATTCCAATTTCTCAATTCGACTAACAATTCATAAACTGAATGGGAAACAAAGAACATTGGGGGTCGAGAGTTGGTTTAGTCTTGGCGATGGCAGGAAATGCAGTGGGATTGGGAAATTTTCTAAGATTTCCAATGCTAGCAGTTCAAAATGGGGGTGGTGCTTTTATCATCCCCTATTTAATTTGTTTTCTATTGATGGGAATTCCACTGTTGTGGATTGAATGGTCAATAGGACGATACGGAGGTAGATACGGAGATCATTCTACGCCGTTTATGTTTGAAAGAATTGGTAAAAATAAGTTTTGGAAATATATTGGTGCTTTTGGCATTTTCACAAACATCGCTGTTGCAGCCTATTACTGCTATATTGAATCTTGGACACTTTCGTACGCATACCACTCATTAGCACAAACGTTTAACGGTTTATCACAAACACAAGTTTCTCAATTCTTTACTACATATGTAGATGTAATGACTTCTACAACAGGTATCCCGTTTGAAGGTATTCTCTTCTATATACTATGTTTAGTTTTAAATATCTATATCCTTTCTCGTGGATTAGAAAAAGGTATTGAATTAACTGCCAAAATTGGAATGCCTATTCTAATTGTTTTTGGTATTTTTTTGGCTATAAAAGGTTGGACTTTAGGGACAAGTGGTGCAAGTGCTGGTTGTACAGATTGTGATGCTATGTCTGGTTTTAATTTCCTTTGGAATCCAGTTTATACAAGTTTATATGACCCCAAAGTATGGGTAGCTGCAGCAGGACAGATTTTTTTTACTTTGTCAATTGGCATGGGGACAATCCATAGCTATGCAGCATACGTTCGTTCTCACGATGATATTGCTTTGAGTTCTATGTCTGCAGGTTGGATGAATGGTTTTGTCGAGGTAGTGTTGGGTGCTGCGATAATCATTCCAATTTCTGTTGGCTATTTAGGGTTAGATTGGGTAAAACAAAACGCTGGATTTTCGATGGGATTCCAAACAATGCCCTATTTGTTCTCACAATGGGGAGCAGTTCTTGGAACCGTTGGGGGATTTATGTGGTTTGGCTTATTGTTCTTTGCAGGTATTACATCATCCTTGGCAATGGGTACACCATGGGTTGCATTTATGAAAGACGAATTCAAGTGGTCGCAGTCTAAATCTTCGTGGACTTTTGGACTTGTTGTACTTATTATGGGAATTCCAACTGTCATCTTTTTCAAAAATGGTGTTTTCGATGAATACGACTACTGGGCAGGTACATTTTCATTGGTTATTTTTGCACTTGCAGAAGTAATTTTATTTGCTTGGGTTTTAGGAGTGGAAAAAGGATGGAAAGAAATAACTGATGGAGCTGCAATGAAAGTTCCAAATGTATACAAATATATCATTAAATTTGTAACGCCTTTCTTTCTATTGATAGTTTTTTTGGGGAATCTAATTACACCAAAAGCGAATGACTGGATTACTCAAACTACGTTTCTGTTCAGCGGACAAGGATGGGAATTTGATAAAAATGCGGTGATTAAACAATTGTTTCACATTGGAGAATCAATTGTTTGGTTTCAAAATGGAGTTCCAACTGCAATGTTTTATATAGATGTAACTCGATTGTTTTTGACCTTACTTTTTGCTTTTATCTGTCTCTTGATTTATGCAGCAACTGTACGAAGAGCAAAGCTACAACTTTCTTTAGAGGAAGAATCGAAATGACAATTCAAGCCATTTTCTTAGCAATTAGTGTGAATATACTTTTCATTGCATTTTCTGGATATTTCTTTTGGAAGATTTTAAAAACTCCTCCTCACTCTGATGATATTGAAGATTAAGAAACGTTAAAATTGAACTTTAACAATTAAATATGGGTTTCATTCGTTTGAAACCCATATTTTTTTATTAACAATTGGAAACATTATTATGTCATTATCAATTGGCACTAAAGCCCCTAACTTTACTTTAAAAGATACAGAACTCAATAACCGTTCTTTATCAGAATTTGCTGGAAAACCAGTTGTATTAGCATTCGTACCAGCTGCATTTTCTGGTGTTTGTTCTGAAGAAATTTGTACAATTGAAAACAGTTTGTCTACGTTAAACTCATTAGATACTTCTGTTGTTGTTGTGAATGTGGATAATCCGTTCTCTAATAAAGCGTGGGCTCAAGCCAATAACGTTAGTTTGCCAATTTTGTCAGATCCTACATTAGTAACGTCTAAAGCTTATGATACGACATTTGATAACTTTTTAGGTATTGATGGTTTTACTGTATCAAATAGATCTGTATATGTATTGAATAAAGACCATGAAGTTGTTTATGCTTGGACTGGTGAAAATCCTGGAGTTTCACCTAATTTCGATGAAGTAATTGCAACTGTAAATGCGCTTTAATGCATTTTGTTCATAAAAAAAGCCGATAGATTACTATCGGCTTTTTTTATTATAATTCAACACTAAATCCTAAAGTTGGTAAAATAGGTAACATACCAACTTCTCGAGTTCGTAATTGCAATGTTTCACGATCAACTCGGTAGTTTTCCGATATGATATTCACATTGTTATATACATTAATTATGTCTAAATAGAATGACCATTTTTGCCCAAACCAATGTGCATACGTAGTTGCTCGAATATCTAAACGATGGTAATTTGGTAATCGAGCTTGATTGAGATTCTCATTCCCACCTCTATCAACGTCAAAAATGAGTCCTCTCCAATCTTGATCTAATCGTGCTTCTTTTTGACCTGTCAATGTGTCTGTGACTTGTACTATTCGTGGTTTAATTCCTGTAGCTCTTGTCCAAGGGAAACCTGTTCCAAATGTCCAAGTAAAATTAACATCGAAAGCATCAGATACTTTCCAACCACCTACAACATTTATAGTATGACGTCTGTCGAAGTTGAACGGAATTACTAAATTATTTCTATATCTATTAGCAATTGCAAAAGCATACGAAACCCAACCGTAGAGTTTATTTTCACCAATAGACTGAATTTTTTGCAACATAAACTCAATTCCATACGCCTCACCTGTTGCGATATTAATCGGTGTAACAGTTACAGAATCTCCTATTGAAGCAACGGGTGTTGTCCAACCCTCACGTTTTGTTGAATCAGTTCCTGGGATCCTTTCTGAAGAATAAACTGTGCCTTGTAGTACTTCTTGTAATATGAGGTCATTAAAACCTTTATAATATCCTTCAACTTTAAACTGCCACTCTGGTGTAATCAATCGTTCGTACCCAAGTACATAATGCATTGCTTTCTCTGCACGTAAATTTGGAAGATTTGGTGAAGTAAAATCTATAAACACTTGTTGGTCAAATAATTTTTCATATCCAGGAGATTGATAATAAATACCCCAAGCACCTCTAATTGTCGAAATAGGGTCTACTGCATAAGAAAATGAAAAACGAGGAGAAAGATAGGCTTTGTTAATTAAACCAAAATAATCAAAGCGTAATCCACCAGTGAGTGTGAAATCCTTTGTCGCACGAAAGGAATTTTGGAGATATGAACCTAATCGTAAATAACTAACATTATTATCAAACGACTCTGGCAATGGAGGGAAACGTGGATTAGCCGCCTGTAAAGCACGTAAACGAGGATCTATGTCAATTGCGAAACCAACTCCAGTCGTTAGCCAATCTGTTAAAACTCCAAATTCTAAAGTATTCGCTCCCAAATTCCAAACTTGATCGTTTTTCATTGACCACTTTTGAAAACTAAAGTTGGTACGACCGTTTATTGAAAACAACGTAGGTATATCAACTCCAGCATTTCGTAATGAATCTTGTAAGTTGCGTAAATCTTCCTGCGAGATATCACGTTCTCCTGTTACAAATTGTGATCCACCAATACCTCCAAAATTATTGGCTCCTCTGTTTTTATACCAAGAAAAAGAAGTGGTAGAAACAAAATCTTTCACGGGTGTATAGATGAAAGTTGTACCAACTAAATCATTAAAAGAATTGTCGATAATACTAAAGCTATCTGCTTGTGGACGATTTGCTGCAGAAAGAAACTCCGTATTATCACGCGAAAAGACTGCATTCACAAGAACTTTCAGCTCTGATATTGGTTGAAGTGCAATTTTTGCTTGGATATCTCCAAAATTTGGTAAAGCAACATCTCCTTCGACAGCGCCGGTTGCTTTAATAACAGGTCCAACTATCAAATCATAATATGTTCTTCTTCCAGACAGAATCCAAGAACCATTCCACATAGGTAGCTTACCCTCAGTAACTATGTTTGCATTGGTAACAGAAATATTTGCTTTCGTCGCAAAATATCCCTTGTCTCTTGCACCTTCACGGTTTGTAACATCTAAAACGGCAGAAAGTCTATCGGAATATTTTGCTCCAAATCCTCCTGTCAACAAGGTTATTCCACTAACAGTTTCTGGATTGAACATTGAGATGAAACCGTATAATCGATAAGGATTGAATACTTCAATGTTGTCTAATAAGATAAGATTTTGATCAGGTCCAGAACCACGGATAATAAGTTGAGATGAGAAATCATTTGCTGCAACTACTCCTGGAAATGATTGTAACGACCGTAGTACATCTTCAGCAGCTCCGGCTTTAAACTTTGCTTCTTTAGGGTCTAATGTGATAACACTCGTTCGTGTGTCATCTTGTTTTTGAACTCTCCGAGAAGATGTTACTTCGACGGAATTGAGAAGTACAGAACTTTCCTTTAGTTTGACTGATACTTCCAGAACGTCTGCTTTGATTGTGATAAGTTCTCTATATTCTTCATAGCCGATGAGTTTTACAACAAGATAGTATGATTTAGGTTCAATATTTAGAATTTCAAAAGAGCCATCTTTTTTTGTTTTAGCTCCTTTGGAAGTTCCATTTAATAATACGGTAGCACCAACAATTGGCTCATTATTCAAATCTTTGACAATGCCTTTTACCATAGTAGATTGAGCAATCAACAATGGAGATAGGAACGAGCTACATAAAAGTGTAAAAACAATGAGAAGGTATTTCATTGAGTGAGAAGTTGTAATAGAGAAAATACTGATTTAAGGTAGAGGTGATTCGTATAGTTAGTGCTCGTATAACAATTGAAGGAAACTTTTAGTTCTTTTCAGTAAAATTAAAAAAGAACATCATAGGATAATCAGCATTAAATGTGTATTTTTGTGCATATTGACGATTAAATACATTTGTTGTGATAAATAGACGTCATAAAATTTTGTTTATAGTCCATTGTTCCATCTACTTTTGAATTACAAGAGAATGAGCCAGAGTACTTTTTCTGAAATTGCAACTGCATTACCTCCAAATATGAATGGAAAAGAATCAGATACAACAAAACAACTTCGTTCGTTGTATGATTCCCTATATAAAAAATTCCTTCCTGATACAATCGCAATTATAGATGGTTGGAATGAAAAGAAAGCACAATATAAAAGCGAACACTATTCATACACTGTTCGAGGCAAAGAAATAAAGGTTGATAACTATACGACATCGTTATCCCATTCGAAAATACCAAAAGTATCCTTCCCAAATTTTCAAGATTGGGGTCAAATTGTTGAATGGTCGATGAAAGAAAATGTTCCTGGCGAATTTCCTTATACTGCAGGTGTATATCCATTCAAACGAACGGGTGAAGACCCAACAAGAATGTTTGCAGGAGAAGGTGGACCTGAGAGAACAAATAAACGTTTTCATTATCTTTCCTTAGGTATGCCTGCAGCAAGATTATCAACAGCATTTGATTCAGTGACTCTTTATGGTGAAGACCCTGACTATCGTCCTGATATTTATGGGAAAATTGGCAATTCAGGAGTAAGTATTGCAAGTTTAGATGATGCAAAAAAACTCTATTCAGGTTTTGATTTGTGTAATCCGAAAACGTCAGTTTCGATGACTATCAATGGTCCAGCACCAATGCTTTTGGCGTTTTTTATGAACGCTGCTATTGACCAACAATGCGAATTGTATATCCAAGCAAATGGATTAGAAGAAGAAGTTACTAAAAAAATTGACACTATTTATAAAGCAAAAGGAACAAAAAGACCCCATTATCTTGGTGAATTACCTGCGGGAAATAATGGATTGGGGCTAATGTTACTTGGTGTAACTGGTGATCAAGTTCTTCCTGCCGAAGTGTATCAACAGTGCAAAGAAAAAGCGTTACAATCTGTTCGTGGAACAGTCCAAGCTGATATCCTCAAAGAAGATCAAGCACAAAATACCTGTATCTTCTCAACTGAATTTGCACTTCGAATGATGGGAGATATTCAACAGTATTTTATCGATAAATCGGTAAGAAATTTTTACTCCGTGTCTATTTCTGGCTATCATATTGCTGAAGCAGGTGCAAATCCTGTTACGCAGTTAGCCTTTACCTTGGCAAATGGATTTACTTTTGTAGAGTACTATCTTTCTCGAGGAATGAATATAGATGACTTTGCACCGAATTTGTCGTTTTTCTTTTCAAATGGTATAGACCCCGAATATTCGGTCATTGGTAGAGTAGCTCGTCGTATTTGGGCAAAGGCAATGAAACTGAAGTATAAAGGGAATGAACGTTCACAGATGTTGAAATATCACATCCAAACAAGTGGCCGTTCTTTACACTCACAAGAAATTGATTTTAACGACATTCGTACGACCTTACAAGCACTTTATGCTATTTATGATAATTGTAATTCCTTGCATACGAATGCATACGATGAAGCTATCACAACTCCAACGGAAGAGTCGGTTCGTAGAGCCGTTGCTATTCAGTTGATAATAAATAGAGAATTGGGATTAGCTAAGAATGAAAACCCTCTTCAAGGTTCTTTTATCATTGAGGAATTGACAGATTTGGTTGAAGAAGCTGTATATTCAGAATTTAAAGCTATTTCAGATAGAGGTGGAGTTTTAGGAGCAATGGAATTGATGTATCAACGAAATAAAATCCAAGAGGAATCTTTATACTACGAAACCTTAAAACATACAGGTGAATTCCCAATCATTGGAGTTAATACCTTTTTGAGTAAGGATGGTTCTCCGACGATTCTTCCGCAAGAAGTTATTCGTTCGACTCAAGAAGAGAAAGAACAACAGATTCAAAATGTACGTTCTCAACAACAACGAAATACAGTAGAAACATCAGAATCATTACGATTGTTGAAGCAACTATCCATTAAAAATGAAAATATTTTTGAAGGATTAATGGAAGCTGCAAAAGCATGTACCTTGGGTCAAATGACTTCCGCTTTATATCAAGTTGGTGGGCAATATCGCCGTAATATGTAATATCCTAAAAAAAAAATGAATCTATTAAACGCAAAAATACTCATAACGGGTGGTTCTTCAGGTTTAGGAAAAGCTACTGCTGAGTTACTTAAACAAGCAGGTGCCAATATCCTTATTACTGGAAGAGATGCACAAAAAACGACTTCAGTTGCTGAAAAATTAGGTGTTCATTATTGTGTAGCTGATGTCTCAAATCCAAAAGATATTGCCAGAACTATGCAGGAAGTCCACTCAAAATTAGGTGGATTAGATGTATTAGTCAATAATGCTGGAATAGGAAAATTCAAAACCGTCACCGATTATACCCTTGAAGATTTCGAAGAAGTGTTTAAGGTAAATGTCTTTGGAGCTGCCCTTATGGGTCAAGAAGCTGCAAAAATTATGATTCCCCAACAGTCTGGGGCAATCATTAATATTGGTTCCACAGCTTCTTTGAGTGGATTCAAAGGTGGTTCTATCTATTCTGCATCCAAATTTGCTCTTCGCTCTATGTCTGAGTGTTGGAGAGCAGAATTACGCACATACAATATCAGAGTTCATCAAATCAATCCAAGTGAAGTTCCAACTGCATTTGGTTCAGAATCAAGAACAGAACGTGAACTCCATCCCAAAAAACTTTCTGCTATGGAAATTGCACACGCAATTAAATCAGTATTAGAAATGGACGATAGAGGTTTTATCCCTGAACTATCTGTGTGGGCAACGAATCCAAATGGGTAAGGGTTTGTCTAATAAAATTGCATCTATTCAACCATCCATTTTCTCTGTTATTAGTGCAAAAGCTATTGAAATCGGAGCTGTGAATTTGGGACAAGGATTTCCAGATTATGACTGTGATGATTTTATCAAACAAGCTGCCATCGAAGCTATAAACACTGGTCACAATCAGTATGCACCATCACAAGGAACTGCATTTTTACGGTCTGCAATTGCTCATCATGAACGTTCTTTTTATGGTATTGAATACAAACCAGATTCGAACATTACTATTACTTCCGGAGCAACGGAAGCCTTATGGACTACCTTCCAAGCTATTCTCAATGAAGGAGATGAAGTCATTGTTATTGAGCCATCGTATGATTCATATTCACCTTGTATTACCTTTGCTGGTGGAGTGTACGTTCCCTGCAAATTGACAAATGACACTTATGAACTTGAAGTGGATCTTCTCCAATCATTAGTAACGAATAAAACCAAAGCATTACTTTTTACAAATCCTCATAATCCAACTGGAAAAGTTTTTTCCAAAGATGAATTGTCTATTATTTGTCAAATAGCGATAGAAAATAACCTACTTATTGTTTGTGATGAAGTATATGAACACCTCACTTATGATTGCAACCATACTCCCATTCCAACATTGTTTGATGAACCAGAGGTGCAAGATTTGGTCATTCGTATTAGTAGTTTGGGAAAAACATTTTCTGTCACTGGCTGGAAAATTGGCTGGGTATTAGCGAACACCTCTATAACAACTGCTATTAGAGCAGTACACCAATTTATAGTGTTTTCGGTTTCTACTCCAATGCAAATTGCTGCAGTAAAAGCTCTAACCTTTATTGCAGATAATCCCGAATATATATTTGAATATGCAAAATCATTAGAACAAAAAAGAGATGTACTGATAACTGCAATAAAGTCAATCGGATTAGATCCATATATTCCTATGGGAGGTTACTTTGTTATGGCTAATTATGCTAAGATCTTTTCAGGTACTTCTACCGAATATTGCCAATTCCTTTTAGAAAAAAATCACGTTGCAACGATCCCTGTAGAACCATTTTATAGCACTACTTTGTCAATTCCTACTTCTGTACGATTTTGTTTTTCCAAAAAAGACATTACACTTCAAAACGCAATTACAAATCTTTTACAACCAAATCTCTCATAGAAACCAATTGACTAAAAACGATGGATTCATTGTTCGAACAATCAGTAGAACCTAAACATAACCCCAATTCACCCTTAGCGGAATTGTTACGTCCAAAAACCTTAGATGAAGTTGTTGGACAAGAACATCTTATTGGTGGTGATGGACCATTGCGTAGATATTTAGCTCTAGGAAGATTACCATCACTTATTTTGTGGGGACCACCGGGTACAGGAAAAACAACTATTGCATCTGTCGTAGCAACTTCGATAAAAGCAGACTTTAAACGTTTGTCTGCTGTAGAATCCGGCGTCAAAGAGTTACGTGAAGTTATTCAAATTGGCGAACGATTGCAACGGAGTGGAAGAAAGTTAGTTCTCTTTATAGATGAGATTCACCGATATAGCAAATCACAACAAGATGCCTTGTTGCATAGTGTAGAAAGCGGTTCAATTACACTCATTGGAGCAACCACAGAAAATCCATCATTCGAGGTTAATGCGGCACTATTATCTCGATGTCAAGTATATCATTTGCAACCTTTACAAACAGAAGATTTGCAAAAAGTGTTAAAAAGAGCAATTCTCCATTATAACAAAGTCAAAAATATTTCTGTTAGCATTGAAGATGAAGATGCGTTGTTTCGTTTGTGTTCTTCTGATGCTCGAACATTGTTGAATATTCTTGAAAATGTTCTGACTCTTCACAAAGAAGATACTATCATTATTCGAACAATCGATTTAGAAAAAATTGTTCAGAAGAAAGTAGTACAATACGATAAAAGCGGAGAATCCCATTATGATACTATTTCTGCATTTATCAAATCGATGAGAGGATCAGACCCGGATGCGTCGCTTTTTTGGTTGGCTAAAATGTTAGTTTCAGGTGAAGACCCTAAGTTTATTGCTCGAAGAATGCTCATATTTGCAAGTGAAGATATAGGCAATGCGAATCCTCAGGCTTTACAAGTAGCTTTATCAGTATTTCAAGCTGTTGCAGTATTGGGAATGCCAGAAGCACGTATTACACTCGCTCAAGGAGTGACCTATTTAGCATCATCGATAAAATCAAATGCTTCTTATAAGGCAATCAACGATGCAATTAAATGTATTGAGCAAGGAATTGATTGTAGTGTGCCCTTACATTTACGGAATGCTCCTACTTCTTTGATGAAACAAGAAGGATATGGAAGTGGTTATCTTTATCCACATGATTTTACACAACATTTTGTAACTGCTCATTACTTTCCGATGAATGTAGATCCAATAGCATTCTACAATCCAACTCAACAAGGTCAAGAAGAAGAAATTCAGAAACGATTACATTCTTTCTGGCCTAATCGATACAACAATAACAAAGAACAATGACCATAACATTTTATTCTCAAAGCCCATTTTCTTTGGGATTTGGTGGCTTAGAAGTACAAATCCTTAATACAGCAGCTGCATTAGAACGACAAGGTGTTACGGTCGAGTTTTTAGACTATTGGGCAAAGTCTCTTCCATCGAAAAATATACATGTTTTTGGAAGTGGGTTCAATATGTTTGAAACTATCCAACGAATGCAAGTCAAACAATGTAATATTATTTTATCAGCAATATTTCTAAAAACATATCCATCGATAGTTTATAAAACACAAAATATACTCAGTCCTTTATTCACGAACAAATTCACGAATACCATTCGCAAAAATCTTTTTAAAATTCCAAAAAGAGTCATTGCAATTACAAAAGAAGAATGTAAATATTTACATCAGTATTATTCTGTACCGTATGATAAAATTGATTTAGTATTTAACGGAACTGACGCAAGATTCTATGATGCTAAACCAGATTTGTTTGTGAAAGAATATGGATTAAAGGATTTTATCTTTTGCGTTGGAAAAATTGAGTTACGAAAAAATCAACTCTCGCTTCTTCGAGCATTTGAAAATGAACCAACAGTTCCAGTTGTTTTGTTGGGAGCCCCCGATGACAAAGACCCTGCGTATACTAATGCAGTACAAGAATTAGTAAACAAATATCAACATTTTCATTGGATTCGGTTTATTCCGTATGATTCGGAAATGCTAACATCAGCGTTTGCTGCTGCAAAAATGCACATTCTCCCATCATTTTCCGAAGGACATGGACTTGTGAGTGTGGAAGCGTATGCTGCAGGGAAGCCTATAGTGATGAGCAATACGGCAGTAATGAAAGAAGCTTTTGGGGATTTTGCTTCGTATTGCAACCCCAAAAGCTTACATTCAATTCGTTCTACTTGTTTAGAAGTGTTTCACAATCCCGAAAAATACTATTCCAAAACTAAACCAGAATGGTTAATATCTTGGGACGATGTTGCAAAACAACTAATTACTATTTATGAAACTTCCGGTCTCATTTGAGGAAAGAAAAGTACATCACGGATAGAAGTTTCTCCGGTGAGTATCATAACCAAACGGTCGATACCAATTCCCAAACCAGCAGCAGGAGGCATTCCAATTTCTAAGGAAAATAAGAAATCTTCATCAACTATCATCGCCTCATCATCACCTTCTGTTTTTAAACGAGCCTGTTGTTCCAATCGTTGACGTTGATCAATTGGATCGTTTAGTTCAGAAAATGCATTAGCAACTTCTCCACCATTGATAAACAGTTCGAATCGTTCAACGACACCTTCGTCAGTTCTATGAGACTTTGCTAAAGGAGACATCTCTAAAGGATAGTCATATACAAAGGTTGGTTGAATGAGCTTTGGCTGAATCAATTCTGAAAACATTTCATCTAATATCTTAATTTCATTCGCTGATGGGTCTAAAGAAACTGAATGTTTTTGTGCTAATTCTTTCAAAGAGGCTCTATCAAACCCAAAAGGATTGACGCCAATAGTTTCTACAAACAAATCAGACATTTTTTTTCTTGCAAATGGCAATGCAAAGGAAATTTCTTTACCATCATATTGAACAGATTCACTTCTATTGACAGTTTTTGCAATTGTATTCAATAAATCTTCCGTCATTTCCATCATCCAATAGTAATCTTTGTAGGCGACATAAATTTCCATTGCGGTGTACTCTGGATTATGGGATTTGTCCATACCTTCATTTCTGAAGTTTTTCGAAATCTCATAAACTCCTTCAAAACCACCAACTAAGAGACGTTTCAAATACAATTCATCAGCAATTCGCAAGTACAAATCAACATCCAATGTATTGTGATGTGTAACAAAAGGACGTGCTGAAGCACCACCATACATTGGTTGTAAAATAGGTGTTTCTACTTCTAACCAATTTCGTTCATCAAAATAGGAACGCATGGCTGTTATGATTTTTGAGCGTTTGATGAAAGATGTTCGGATATCACTATTGACTATCAAATCAATGTAGCGTCTTCTGTAGCGAGTTTCTTTATCTTTAAAAGCATCATGGACAATTTTTTCACCTGTTTCGGTGATTTCTTCCTTAGCTATAGGAAGCATACGAAGTGATTTCGATAAAAGAGTGATTTCTCTAACATGGATTGAAATCTCACCAACTTTTGTACGAAAGACATATCCTTCAACGCCAATAATATCTCCAATATCGAACAATTTCAAATGTTCATACATTTCAGGCATATCATCTTTTTTAAGATATATTTGGATGCGTCCATCTTGATCGAGGATATGCCAAAAACTTGCTTTACCCATTGTTCTAATAGCCATAATCCTCCCAGCTAAAGAAACAGCGGATAGAGCTTCCGAATGTTCGTCAGAAAAAGTAGTAAGAATGTCTTTTGAAGAATGAGTTTTATCAAAAGTATGTGGATATGGTTGTATTTGTAGTTCTCGCAGTGATGAAAGCTCTTCAATTCTATGAAGTTCTTGCTCGTTATATGAATGGGTATTCATTGTGGTTATAATATATAAAATAGGAAAAAACCTATACAAAAGTACAAATATTTTTTGTTTTATACGATAATATTTTGGTTTATAGACGAATAAGCCGTATATTAGTAGTTTCCATAAAAGTTTTCAAAATTAATTCTAAGGAATTTCTTGAGTAAAGTGTCCGGCTCTGAACAATCACAACCATTTGGCAATCGTTTCCAACCACGCGATAGCGGTGGATCTGGTAAAAACAAAACACGTATAAATGAACAAATTACAGCACGTGAAGTTCGTGTTGTTGACAGTCAAGGCAAAATGTTAGGTGTAAAACTAACAAAAGAAGCTTTAGAATTAGCGTATTCTCAAGAACTTGATTTAGTGGAAATTGCACCACAAGCTACTCCGCCTGTTTGCAAAATTATCGACTATGGTAAATTTGTCTACGAGCAACAAAAACGTGACAAGATTCAAAGAAAATCTCAACACAATCACCAACTAAAAGAAATTCGTTTCAAAGCTGGTACTGATTCGCATGACTTTGAGTTCAAAACTCGTCATGCACGAGAATTTCTTTTAGAAGGTCATAAAGTGAAAGCTTCGTTATTGTTTCGAGGAAGAGAGATTGTGCATCAATCAATTGGTATGAAACTTATGGAAGAATTTGTAGAAGCATTAAAAGATGTTTCTAAAATTGATCAGCCAATTCATTCTGAAGGACGTTCTTTATCTGTGTTACTTTCTCCTGAAAAAATAGGTAAAAAAGAGAAAGAAAAGGAAAAAGAAGTTGTAAAGCCAAAACCTAAACCACAAGAATAATTCATTTTTTTTTAATCATATATTTTACGAAAGAATCATTTTATGCCTAAAATGAAAACCGTTAGCTCTGCTAAAAAACGCTTTCGTGTTACTGCGACCGGACAAGTGCGTTACGAAAAAGCATTTCGTAATCACATTTTGACGTCAAAGAACAGAAAACGTAAACGTAATCTTCGTCAGGACTCTTTAGTTCATGCCTCAGATTTACCACGCATCAAGCATTTGCTTTGTATGGCGTAACACCTTATTGAAATTCAATAAGTTTTCGATGTACTATATGTAACAAGTAAGGGTTAGCGAAACTCTCCTTACTGTTTTTTAACAACTTTCTTTATTTTGGAGAAACCATGCCACGTTCAGTGCCTAAAGTAGCTTCGCGAGCTCGTAGAAAAAAAATCCTTAAATTAGCAAAAGGATATTGGGGATCGCGACATAATGTTTGGACTATTGCTAAAAATCATGTTGAGAAAGGTCTTTCTCATGCATACAGAGATCGTCGTACAAAGAAAAGAAATTTCCGTGCTTTATGGATTATTCGTATCAATGCGGCTGCTCGTATTAATGGAACTACATATTCTCGTTTGATTGATGCATTAAACAAAAAAAATATAACAATCAATCGTAAAGTCCTTGCAGATCTTGCAATGAACCAACCGTCGATTTTTGCTACTATCGTTCAACAAGCAATTTCATAGTGTAAACACTTTTTTGCTTATGACCTTGCCACGACACTTTTTTAGGTTGTGGCATTTTTTTTATTCGCAATATGCGAAATAAATTATACTATTTTTCGTATCTTTGCAAGAAATTGAACCAATTAACCTATCAATATCATCTATGGAATTAACAATAGAATTTCGTGAGAAACCTTTCGAAAATAAACCTCAATCCTCAGAAAATTTACAAGAAATTGCAAATGAAATTCGACGCGATATTATTCAGTCGTTAGTACTTGCTAAATCAGGGCATAGTGGAGGACCCTTAGGTTCTGCAGATATTTTTACTTCTCTCTATTTCGGTGGCTATATGCGGTATAAAAAAGATGAACCGTGGTGGGAAGGTCGTGATCGTTTTGTATTAAGTGCAGGCCATATGGCACCAGTTTTATATGCTACGTTGGCTAATGCTGGTATGTTCCCTAAAGAAGAATTAAGAACGCTTCGCCAATATGGTACTCGTTTACAAGGTCATCCTGGTCGTGATATGGGGTTGCCTGGAATTGAAACTTCTTCTGGTTCACTTGGACAAGGTATTTCTATTGCTGTTGGTATGGCTATGGCAGATAAACTTTTAGATCATACGGATAAACGAGTTTATACTCTCACAGGTGATGGCGAATTACAAGAAGGTTCTGTTTGGGAAGCGGCTATGTCAGCATCTCATTTCAAATTAGACAATTTTTGTTGGATTATAGACAATAACGATTGCCAAATTGATGGTAGAATTCCAGAAGTAATGGATGTCTATCCGATTGTAGAAAAATGTGAGTCATTCGGCTTTGATACAATCGTTTGTGACGGTCATAATTTTGATGAAATCAATGGAGCTTTTGATAAGTTTTTAGCAAATCAAAAAAATAAAACTGGCAAACCGACTGCTATTGTTGCAAAAACATATATGGGACGTGGTGTTTCCTTTATGGAAGATAATTTCAAATGGCATGGCAATCCACCAAATGTTGAGCAAGCAATTACAGCTTTACAAGAATTAGTACTGTAATTTTGTATGAAAAAACATTTATCATTGTTGTGTTCTTCTCTTTTACTAATTGTAGTTTTTACATCTTGTGATTTTGGTAAAAAAACTACTTCGAATGAAAAAGACACGTTAAATTCATTATCCAAAAAAGTTGTTGTTGATACAACAAGTTTTGAATTTGATAAAGGGAAGGTTACGCAAGTTCAGTCAAGATCCGTTCCAGGGCGTATTCAAGCAGAGATTCTTCGTGAGTATTTACCGAAAAGTCTTCCAAATGCAACTACGTATCCACCTTCAATGACGGTGACAACTGAGAATGGTCAACAAGTTGTGACAGTATCTAAAGAGTATACCTTTAGTGGCAATGGATCTGCAATGATTTCAATTGTAGATTTTGGAACTTCTCCCAATAATGAACCTCCAATTACTTTCAAAGATTTTTGTAATTCTACTGCTGAGTTAAATGAAGGTGTCACTCGAGAAAAATTTACCTTTGCTGGTCACTCTGGGTGTATGGTGTCGGACGAAACAAAAAGAAATGGTATCGCTCAGGGACTAATTGCAAATAGATTTTTGGTGAAAGTGGAAGGATCCAATATTCCAGTTTCTATCGCAACTGTTGGAGCTATATTACAATTTATCAAATCTGAGGAATTGGTTGCGTTAAGTTCATCAGTTCAATAATTTTAAAAAAACTAACTACAAAAACATACGTATGCAAGAATTTTCGTTATTAGGCAAAAAACCAACAAGGCATGGCTTTGGTGAGGGTTTAGTCGTTTTAGGTGAAAGAAATCCTAATGTTGTTGCTTTAGGTGGAGATATTACTGGTTCAGTAATGACTTCGTATTTTAAAGAAAAATTTCCAGAAAGATTTTTCTCTATAGGAATTGCAGAACAAAATGCTACTACCATTGCTGTTGGAATGGCGTTATCAGGTAAAGTACCATTTTTTGCATCGTATGGAGCTTTTTGTGCGTTCAGAAATGCAGATCAAATTCGTATTTCTATGTGCTATAATGAAGCAAATGTGAAAATTGGTGGGGGACATGCAGGTATCAGTGTTGGTCCTGATGGAGCAACACACCAAGTTTTAGAAGAAGTAGCATTTTTACGTACCTTGCCACATATGACTTTGGTCGTACCATGTGATTTTTTGGAAGCAAAAAAAGCAACTATTGCTATTGGAGAAATGGATGGACCTGCCTATATTCGTTTTGGTAGAGTTGATATTCCGATGTTTACAACTGAAGAAACACCTTTTCAACTTGGAAAAGCAGAAGTGTTCCATCCAGGAAATGATGTTGCAATTATAGCATGTGGTTCTATGGTTTGGCCTGCATTAGAAGCGGCAAAAGAACTATCGAAAATAGGTGTTTCTACACGTGTTATCAATAATCATACTATCAAACCTTTTGATTATGAAACAACTGTTAACGCTGCTAAAGAATGTGGTGCTATTGTTACAGCAGAAGAACACCAAGTTCATGGAGGGTTAGGTTCAATTGTTGCTGAAGCTGTTGTTAAAAATTATCCAGTACCTATGGAATTTGTGGGTGTTAAAGACAGTTTCGGAGGAAGTGGCGATCCTACAGAATTGATGGAAAAATTTGGATTGACATGGAAAGAAATTTATGCAAGTGCTTTAATGGCGATGAAACGTCGTGATAAAGGTGCTGTAGCTTTGAGAAAAGTGAACGAAGTTGAGTCATATTCTCAAGCATAAATTCTAGCTGATATATATCAAAAAAAGCCCAAAACTTTTAAAAGTTGAGGGCTTTTTTATTTATTAGGTTTGATTAAGTTTATGCACCAATTAATTGTTTGTATGCATTCACATCCATTAATGCGTCAACTTCTGAAGGATTTGCTAATTCAATTTTTACAATCCAACCATTACCATACGGATCAGAGTTGACAGTTTCAGGTGCTGAGTTTATGTCGTTATTTACTTCGACAATCTTTCCGCTAACCGGTGAATAAAGATCAGCAACGGTTTTCACTGCTTCAATAGTTCCGAAGCTATCACCAACTGAAACAGTAGCCGATTCATCAGAAATATCAATATAAACGATATCTCCCAATTCACCTTGAGCATGATGAGTGATACCAATAGTTCCTATGTTTCCTTCCACGCGAATCCATTCGTGGTCATTTGTGTACTTAATGTTTTCTGGGTACATTGTTTCCTCGTTAAATTAATCTTGCCAGTTATGGGTGTCAAGATACTTTGTATCAAAATCACCGGATTGAAAATCTTTATTATCCATCATTTTACGATGGAATGGAATTGTTGTTTTTATACCTTCTATGACAATTTCGTCCAAAGCACTACGCATTTTAGCAATTGCTTCATCACGTGTTGGAGCGAAGGTAATCAGTTTTGCGACCATACTATCATAATATGGTGGAATTGCATATCCTTGGTAAATATGAGAATCTACTCTGATGCCATTTCCACCAGGGAAATGAAGAGAGGTAATCATACCCGGACTTGGTCTAAAATTCTGAAATGGGTCTTCTGCATTGATTCTACACTCAATTGAATGCAATCGCGGAGGTTGAATTTCAAAAGATAATTTGTTTCCAGAAGCAACTAAGACTTGTTCTTTTAATAGGTCTATTCCTAATGATTGCTCTGTTACAGGATGCTCTACTTGGATACGAGTATTCATTTCCATAAAGTAGAAATTGAGATATTTATCAACTAAAAATTCAACAGTACCAGCACCAACATAGTTTACAGCTTTTGCTGCATTCATTGCTGCTTCACCCATTTTTTCACGCAGAGCTTGAGTTAGAACTGGTGAAGGAGCTTCCTCAATCAATTTCTGGTGACGACGTTGAATGGAACACTCACGTTCATTAAGATGGACTATGTTGCCAAAATGATCACCAAATACTTGGATTTCAACGTGTCGAGGACCTTCAACAAATTTTTCGATATAGACATCACCATTACCAAAAGCTGCTTCAGCCTCATTGCGTGCGGCATTAAATCCTTTTTCTAATTCATCAGCTGATGCAACAAATCGCATACCTTTACCACCACCACCTGCTACAGCTTTGAGCATAACAGGATAACCAGCTTCAGCTGCAATTTTTTCCGCTTCTTCTATAGTTTCAACTATTCCTAAAGAACCTGGAATAACTGGAACACTAACAGAACGCATTGTTTCTTTCGCAACAGATTTATTGCCCATTCTTCCAATAGCATCAGGACTTGGACCAATGAAGATTAGTTTGTGTTCTGCACAGATTTCTGCAAATTCTTTGTTTTCGGCAAGAAAACCGTAACCAGGGTGAATAGCGTCCGCTCGAGTAACTTCAGCGGCAGAAATTATATTGGGGATTTTTAGATAACTTTCTTTTCCTGAGGCAGGTCCAATACAAACAGCTTCGTCAGCAAATCGTACATGAAGGGAAGTTTTATCAGCTTCAGAATAAACTGCAACTGTTGCAATGCCAAGCTCTTTGCACGCACGAATAATCCGTAGTGCAATTTCACCTCTATTGGCAATAAGTACTTTTTTTATCATTGTTTGTGATTATCCAATGAGAAACAATGGTTGATTGTATTCTACAGGTTTGCCATTTTCTACAAGAACTTTTAATACCGTCCCTGCAATATCAGATTCAATTTCGTTCATAAGTTTCATTGCTTCTACAATACACAATGTTGTTCCAATAGAAACAGTATCACCTACTTGAACAAATGGTGCTGCATCTGGAGATGAAGCTCTATAAAATGTTCCAACCATTGGTGAGTTGATTGCTTTTCCTTGTGTTGATTCAACACTTGGTGCAGCAGGGGCTGGTGATGTTGGAGCAGATGTTGCCACAGTGGGAGTTGAAGTCGGAGCTACTACTGGTGCTGATTGCTGTGTTGGCGCAGAAACAGTAACAATTTGTTGTTGGACTGTTTTAGCAATGGATATTTTGCTACCTTCTTCTTCAACAGTTATTTCTGTTGCAGTACTTTCATCAAATAGCTTTAATAAACGTTCAATGTAACCTAAATCCATAGTATGTACTCCAAAAGGTAGTAGAAATTAGTTTTGTTTATGCAAATGTAACAGTTTTAAATGAACTAATCAACAGATTATTCTTTAACGCGTTCCATGTAGGCTGCAGAGCGAGTATCGATACGAATGACATCATTCTCGTTCACAAACAAAGGCACCATAACAGTAGCACCTGTCTCAACAATTGCAGGTTTAAGAGCATTTGTTGCAGTGTTTCCTTTAAGTCCTGGGTCTGTCTGTGTGATTCGTAATATTACATGTTCAGGTAGATCGACTGTTACCACTTCAGTATCATTAAAAGCTATCTGCACTTCTTGATTTTCTTTCATAAATTTTGCAGCATCACCAACAATTGTTTTCGAAACAGGAACTTGATCGTATGTTTCGTTATCCATGAAGTATAAAACATCACCTTCTGCATATAAGTATTGGTAATTCTTTTTTTCTACACGAACAAATTCTATAGTTTCACCAGAACGGTAGCGATTTTCTAATAACTTACCTGATTTCAAGTTACGCATTTTAACTTGATAAAATGCACGTAAATTTCCCGGTGTTCTATGTTCTGATTCTAAAATTACGCACAATTCATTGTTGTATTTTATTACCGCCCCATTACGAAGATCTGCTGTAGTACCCATAATTTTGATGTGATTTTGCTAAAAAAAGAGAGGTTCCGGACGGAATCGAACCGACGTAGGAGCTTTTGCAGAGCTCTGCCTAACCACTAGACTACGGAACCAAATGTAAAATGTAGAATACAAAAATACAGAAAAAAAATCGAAGTACAATGAAATCTCTTCTGAACATTCATTTGTTATTAGAAATTAGAATAATTTTTACATACATTTTTTCTATCGATAGTTTACGATGAGTCTTGACGTTCAGAAAATATTAGGTATCATATTTAGCGAAGAAGAAACTAATCTTCTTGAATTTATTCAACAGAATGGAATTGTTCGTAACTTTCATAAAGATGATGTTATCATTGAAGCAGGTTCATCGGTTTCATTTGTTCCTTTAATCCTTCAAGGATCTTTACGCATTATGTTAGTAAATTCTAATGGTGATGAGTATTTCCTTTATCATATCTATACTGGAGAAACCTGTTCTGTTTCTTTAGCGTGTTGTTTAGCTCATTCAATGTCCGATATAAAAGCGATAGCTGAAGAAGAAACTTCTATACTGATGATTCCAATTGAATTTGTAGATACCTTAGAAACTTTCAAATCATGGAAAAAATTTGTAGCTTCCAATCAATCACACCGTTTTTCTGAATTGTTGGAAACAATCGAACTGATAGCATTCTCGAAGTTAGACGATCAGCTATGGAGCTATCTATTAAAAAGAGCTCAAGCTCAAGGTGTCTCATCGTTATTCATCACCCATCAAGAAATTGCCAACGAACTTCATTCTCCTCGTGAAGTTATTTCACGGTTATTACATCAACTTCAACAAAAAGGAAGAATTACCTTAGCACGAAATCTCATATCTATTAATCCTGATCATTTTCAAATGTGATATTTATCACAAACCAACATTATAATTTGGGGTATTTTTGTACTAATAATTTTTATCACCAAATCTAGAAAGGTATAGTAATGTCAACTCACAATATCCAAACGCAATGGAATGGGAAAATGAAATTTACTGCAAATGTGAATGGATTTCCAGTAACAATGGATACTACAGAAAAAGGTGGTGGGGATAATTCTGCACCAAGTCCAAAACCCTTTGTCCTAACAGCATTATCTGGATGCACTGGAATGGATGTAATTTCTATGTTACAAAAAGGGCGAAAAGAACCGAAAAGTCTTTCAATCTCAGTCGAAGGCGAAGTTACAGAAACACATCCTAAACAATATGAAAAAGTTCATATTATCTATGATTTTCAAGCCGAAGATGACCACTCTGAAGCAATTATTCGTGCTGTACGACTGTCTCAAGAACAATACTGCGGTGTTTCTGCGATGATGCAAAAGGCTATGCCAGTAACTTGGACTATAAATCTTAATGGTACTCAAATATTTTCTAATAACTAATCTATAGTAATGAAATCAACAACAATTCTCTTGACACTATCTGCAATTGGTTTACTTTTGGGATATGGGTATTACTACTATTTTGGTTGTACATCGAACTGTATGATTACGTCTTCACCGGTAAAAAGTACACTTTATGGTGGTTTGATAGGAGTTTTGTTAGGTCTTTCATTCAAAAAGGAGAAACAAAAATGACAATACTAGATGTTAGAACCCCGGAAGAATTTATGGGTGGAAATGTAGTTGGAAGTATTAATATTCCAATTGCAGAAATTGAAAATAGAATCAATGAAATTGAAGCAATGAAACAACCATTGTACCTTTGTTGTGCAAGTGGTGGACGTAGTGGGTTTGCTACGGAATTTTTGATGTCAAAAGGTATCGATTGCAAAAATGTTGGTAGTTGGATGCAAGCAAATACATTAACAAAAAAGGAAATAGAATGATAAGTATACTTAAATCCATTTTTGGAATTGGACCTTCCATTGACATCAAACAAGAAATAGACAGTGGTGCAGTAATCGTTGATGTGAGAACAAAAGGTGAATACTCAGGAGGTCATATAAGAGGTTCTATCAATATACCTTTAGATGAACTTGATTCAGGAAGCAAAAAATTATCCAAAAATAAGATGATAATTACTTGCTGTGCATCTGGAATGAGAAGTTCTGCTGCAAAGTCTCTCTTACGCAAAAAAGGTTTTGAAAAGGTACATAATGGCGGTGGTTGGTATTCTTTACAACAAAAAATTCAATAATGAAACAACTTCCATTTTTGAGTAACGTAACACTGAATGCTTCTACTATAACCAGAATACTCCTTATTATGGGTTTTGCTACCACTTGGTGGATTTGGCAAAACCCATTTGTATTGTTCTTGGTTTTCTTTTTCCTTTCGTAGTTGCTCTTCCCCTGTAAACAATGTCAACTGCCAGTGAGAAAATCTACAACACAACAGCATAATCAAACGTAGTTTGTGAATTCTTTACAAATCTTCAAAATCATACGAATTTAGAATTCTATACGTTGTATACTAAAAATGCAATCACATAAAAATATATCAACTATGAAGAAATCTTTTCTTGTACCATCATCATTATTGATGGTTATTGTTATGCTACTACTTTGCTCTTGTGAATCTAAGGAAAAGAATAGCTCCTATGAAGCAAAAGTGACTGCAGAAGAATTTAAAGCATTGATTGAAAAAGACCCATCTCCACAAATAATTGATGTTCGAACTGCAGAAGAATTTCAATCTGGAGCTTTGTTTAATGCTACTAATATCAATTCAGGTTCATTAGACTTTTTAAAACAAATCGAAAAATTAGATAAAACAAAACCTGTGTATTTGTATTGCTTAAGTGGTACAAGATCATCTGGAGCAATGAATAAAATGGTCGTTAAAGGGTTTAAAACAGTCTATAGTTTGGAAGGTGGAATATTAGAATGGAAAAACAAAGGTTTTCCAATAACAACTGGAATTACTAAAGAGAAAACTGGAGTTTCACCAAATGATTTTGCTACGTTATTATCTAAAAATTCAATAGTCTTAGTAGATTTTTATGCACCATGGTGTGGCCCATGTCGTGCAATGGAACCTTCGCTCAAAGTATTAACGAAAGAATTCGAAGGAAAAGTACAAATAGCAAGAATCAATGTAGACGATTCACCAGAACTTTCTTCTCAAATGCAAATTTCTTCAATTCCATTATTAGTGCTTTTCAAAAATGGCAAAGAAGTTAAGCGTTCATTAGGTCTTATCTCCGAAGAAGAAATTCGCAATCTAATGAATCTCGGTTTGAAAAATTCGTAATCCTTTTCTTCTTATTTCCCCACCCTTTTTTACGATAAAATGGGTGGGAATTTGTCTATTAGTAAAAAAGTTGGTATTTTTATGATAATTATTTTAATTAGGTATACATATAATGGCTAAAACCAAAACAACCGTTAAGTCTAAAAAATCTTCTACTTCCGTCAAATGGTCACTTCCATTTGAGAAAATGAACTACATTTTATTTGGTGCTGGAATGCTCACTATTATTTTGGGTTACTTCCTTCTTTCTCTTGGTAATTCTACCACATGGGACAACCCAATGTCCGTGTCAGTAGCTCCAGTTGTGTTGGTCATTGGATACTGTGTTCTGATTCCGTATGCACTGCTCTATCGCTCGAAAAAAGAAGAACCAACGGCGGCTACTGAATAACACCAATTTTATGAAAATCTATTATCTCGTCCTATTTTTCCTCTGTTCTTGGATATATTCCTTTGCAGAGTTGCCTCCTCATGCTTACGAGGATATGAAGAAAAAATCTCGTGAAAACCTTGTTATCAAAGTAGTTGATATTTCAATCGATTCTACTACAGAAAAAGATAGATCGGGAAATGACATTCTCATTCAAAATGTCACACTCAAATCGAAGATTCAATCGGTCAAAAAGACATCTTCGAAAAGACGAAAAGGCAATACCATAACCATTACCTATGAAGTTCGTAATCATGACCCCAAATCTGGTTGGGTAGGTCCTTCGCAAATCCCTGTTTTAGAGAAAAATACTCTTCATATCGCCTATTTACGTAAAGTCGATAATGGTACCTACGCTCCTTCAGCAGGATCACATTCTTTTGCAGAATTTATACCAACCACATCAAAGAAGAAGTAAAATGAAATTCGACATCCATGCTCATATTTTACCAGAAACATGGGAAGATTTACAACAAAAATATGGGTATGGAGGCTTCATTCGATTAGACCATTTCCGCCCCGGAAGTGCCAGAATGATGCGTGATGACGGTAAATTCTTCCGTGAAATTCAAGAAAACTGTTGGAATCCTCAAGCCATTTTACGTGATATGGATGAACATAAAACTGACGTTATGGCGTTATGTACCGTTCCAGTTCTCTTCAATTATTGGGCAAAACCCAATGATGGGTACGATTGGTCACGGTTTTTGAACGACCATTTGGCGGGTGTTGTAGCGGACAATCCAAAGCGTTTCATCGGATTAGGAACAGCACCAATGCAAGACAGTGCCCTCTCCATCAAGGAAATGAAACGTTGCAAAGAAGAATTAGGATTTCCGGGATTGCAAATCGGCTCTAACGTGAACGGAAAAAACCTTGACGACCCCGAATTTTATGCATTCTATGAAGCTGCCGAAGAATTGGGCGTTTCACTTTTTATCCATCCGTGGGATGTGATGGGCAAAGACCGTACAGAAAAATACTTCTTACAGTGGTTGGTGTCGATGCCTGCAGAAACCACACTCGCAATCTGTTCGTTCATTTTCGGTGGAGTATTCGACAAATTTCCTGCACTGAAGGTGATGTTCGCACACGCAGGAGGAGCATTCCCCTTCACCGTCGGACGCATCGAACACGGATATTACGCACGACCAGACCTTTGCAATGTGAATAACGTCGCAAAACCAACGGATTATTTCGGCAAATTTTGGGTAGACGGCATCACCCACGACCCAGACGCACTTCGCTACCTCCTCAAAGTCATTGGACATAAAAAAATCGCCTTCGGAACGGACTATCCATTCCCACTCGGCGATCTTCAACACGGCAAATTCCTCACAGAAATGCCCGACCTCACAGACGAACAATTACGCTACCTCACCCACCAATCTGCCTTCGACTTCCTCGGCATAGACCCAAAGAAGTATTTGTAATTCCAAATTCTCTTAGCCCTGAAAGGGTTGTATATAAGCGATGGGTTTGAACCTTTCGGAGCTTTGAGTAGACAATAATGCAAAAAAAGTGTTATATTCTCAAATATCAGCATAAAAGTACAAGCTAATATTATGGAAAAATTTCAATACTACATGCTAAATGGTTCAGTAAAAGTGCCTGTAAGTTTACAAGGTAAAATTTATTTTCTATCTACATCGTATATTTCTGAAATTAAGAATTTATCTAAATTGAACTTTTTCGTTGGAGCAAATAATAGTGGAAAGAGTTTTTTAACAAGGGAGTTGTTTAAAGAATTTCAAGGTATAGATTTAAATGAAAAACTAACTAGAGTTTTAAAAAAAAATGTAGATTCTATAATTGAACTATTTTGGAACAAAGTCAGAAGTTACTATAAAGGAATCTATGATAGAAAAAATTTTGAATTTGAATTTGAGTTGAATAATACAGAATCATCTCCAAGTTTTAACAAAATAGCATTTCATAAGTTATTAACCATTGACTTTATAAATAAAACTGAATTATTAAATTCATTTGATTTTTTTAAAAAATTCATTAAGCTTTATGATTATGATTCAGCACTAATTGAAGTGACATTAGTTATTAATCAAGATAGTAAAACACAACTAATAAAACTACCAGGTATAATTGTATATGACTTTTTAAAAGAAGTTTTATATGAAAATAATTTTTACGAAATGTTTAGTTTGATTTCTGAGAGTTCAGAGAATAACATTCTAATTAATCACTTTAGATACCTATCTGCATTTTCAAACCCCGAAGTAATTATATCACATTTCAAAAAAATCTATTTATTGAATGAAAAGATATTTAATGATAATAAGTTAATTTCTGGCTTTGACTTTAATATGACTGTTGCAAATGCATTTACAACAGTAGTTAGCTTCAAAAAAATAATTGAATTCCAAAAGTTTTTAAGTGAACAGTTTTTTGAAGGAAAAGATGTATATTTCGTTCAAACAAATCAATTAGAGTTAAAAGAACTCAAAAATCATTTTTTTAATGAAATTCAAATTCAGATAGGAAATGAAAACCCAAAGTTTATTCAACATTTGGGTACCGGCATACAAATGTTAATTATATTAACCTGGCCCCTTTTTGACAATAATTATGGTGTGATATTTGTTGAAGAACCTGAACTGTATTTACATCCTGGAATTCAGAGAAAGTTGATGGAAATTTATGCAACGCATCCTAAAAGTGAAAATTTTCAGTTCTTTATCTCTACACATTCCAATCATATATTAGATTATGCACAATACAATCCAGAAAACACCTCAATATATAGGATTCAAAAGAATAGTGAAGCATTTAATCAAAATGGGGAACCTAGTTTCGAAATTAAGTTTATAGATTCGGAGTATAGGAATCTACTTTTTGATTTAGGTATTTTTAATTCTTCTGTGTTTCAAGCAAATTGTACCATATGGGTTGAAGGAATTACAGATGTTATGTATATAAGAACGTATTTAAAGTATTTTTCTAAAGTTTATAATAAATATGGCAAATTTAAAGAAAATTTATTTTATATGTTTGTTCCATATGGTGGATTAGGAAACTTGTATAATTGGGATTTTGATGAACATTATGAAAGTCATGAACATGTTAAATCAGCAAAGTTAAGTAATTCTATCTATATGTTAGCAGATAATGATATAGAAAAATCATCAAATTTGGATACCCTTAGAATGTTAAAAATTCATTTACAGGAGAACTTTCACGTTTTACCATTTGATTGTATTGAGAAAACTCTTTTAGGCTTCAATGAACAAGCTAAAGAGAGTTATTCGAAATATAAAACAAATATGATTGATAAGCAAAGTAAAGTTTCGAATTTTAATATTTGGCTTAAAAAAGAATATTTGAAAGATAAAAGAGGTTTTGCAAAAAAGCAAATTAAGAAAATTGACCAAAAAGCATTGGAATTAGGTGAAATTACAGCTGATAATTTAAATAAAATACTTTCACCTTCTGCAATTGAATTGTGTGAAAAGATATATATATTTATAGAAAATTCAAATCAGAATTAATGTATTCCCCTCTCCCCTTCCCCTCTCCCCAATTGGGCGAGGGAGATATGTTATGTGTCTCAACGGAAGATTCCACCCTGCCAATCACTTCGAGAGCCTCAGTGAACGGCACCCCTCAAGAGGGGAAAAGACAGCCACCCCGCCATTCACTTCGAGAGCCTCAGTAACCGTGACACCCCTCAAAAGGGGAATTGTCCGTACATTTCTTAGCCCAGAAAGTGCTGACTTTTATAGCGATGGGTGTAAGCCCATCGGTGGGGATTTACAAGTTTTCGATGTTTTTGATTGCGGATAGGTAGTCGGTGTTGGTGAGTTCGAATTTGATTGGGGATACGGATACGTATCCTTGACGAATAGCGATATCATCGCAATATTCATCACCGTATTGGAGTTTGTATTCGCCGTGAAGCCAGTAATAAGGTGTTCCCATTGGGTCAAGTCTTTTGTCGTAACGGTCGTTCCACAAGGATTTACCTTGATGGGTGATACGAATGCCTTTTATTTCGTTTTGAGGTAAATGTGGGACGTTTACATTCAGAATGGTGTCTGCAGGAAGTGGATGTGCAAGTGTGTATTCAGCAATTTTTTTGGCATACTGTGCCGATGGTTCGCAATCTGCTTCTAGACTAAAAGATTGCAATGAAACGGCTATGGAATTTACTCCCATCAGCATTCCTTCGGTAGCCGCAGAAACGGTACCTGAATAGAGTATATTTACGGCAGTATTCGAACCGTGATTAATTCCGGAGACCACCAAATCTGGGGTATTATCCAACAGTGAGGAAATACCCAACTTCACACAATCGGCTGGAGTTCCATTAATAGCCCAACCAAAATAATCACCGTCTCGGTGAAAGTTTGTTGCACGGAGTGGACTTGAAACAGTAAGTGCGTGTCCAACTGCAGATTGTTGTCTATCGGGTGCTACAACGTCAATATGCACGTTAGGAATTGATTTTAAGGCACGAACTAAGGCTAAGATGCCCGGAGAATTGATTCCGTCATCATTTGTTACTAATATTCGTTTCATCTTAAAATATGTCGTTGTAGAGTACAAATGCCATTAATGCCAACAAAATAACCATTCCAACTTGTTGGAAAATGACTTTTACTTTCAGTGGTACTTCTCTGCGAATAATCGCTTCAATGATGATAAAGAGTAAATGTCCACCATCAAGAGCAGGAATTGGAAGTATATTCATCACTGCGAGTGTGATAGAGAGCATTGCAACTAAGGTAAGGAATGGAATAATCCCTAAATCAGCAGATTGTTTAGACATTTCCGCAATTTTAACAGGACCTCCTAAGGCTTGTTTTGCTTGAATAGTACCAGAGAAAATTTGTTGTACTGTGCTAACAAACATCATCAAAGAATTTCCAGTTTTTTGAAATCCTTGACCAACAGACTCTAAGAAAGAATAGTGGATGTAGAGTTTTTCACCTAATACATTTGTTGGATATATGCCAATTAAACCTTTTGCATCAGGTTTTACAGTTGCTGAAAATGGTTTGCCATTACGCACCCACTCCACAACAAAGGAACTATCTTTGTGTTCTTTGACGACTTGTACTAAATGTTGAGCAGATGCGATAAGATGACCAGCAATTGCAGTGATGGTATCGCCTGCTTGAAGTCCTGCAGAACCAGCAGGTCCCAAAGTAATAACAGATGCAACCGTGGTTTTGATTCCAGCTGGGGTAAGACCAAAATCCTTTTTAGCAGAAAGAGTCGTTAAAATAGCATCTCCTGAAACTTTCAAGGAATGTTTCGTTCCCATTCTATCAATAGCGACAGTTCGTTGTTGTGAGAAGTCTTTGAGAGCTAATTGAGTCAAAGCATTGTCCCATGAATATGCTTGTTTCCCATCAATTTCTAAAATTTTATCACCAGGTTTGAAACCGATTCTTTCTCCTAAAGAGCCTTTTTCTACAAAACCGATACTGGTTGTACGGGTTTGTACATCACCTTGAATAAATGCTATGGAAGCAAAAATACCAATAGCGAGAATGATATTCATTATCACACCAGCGGTAATAACAAAGGTTTTTAATAAAGCGTTTTTTGAACGAAATTCCCACGGTTGAGGCTCAGAAGCCAAACTTTTTGCATCCAAACTTTCATCAATCATACCAAGAATTTTCACATAACCACCTATGGGAAGCAATGAGATTCGATAGTCAGTATAAATTCCACCCTCTCCATCCCAGCCTTCTGGAAGTTTGCCAAAAGTAAAACCTGTGATTTTGTTATATCCAAATAAACGAGGTCCCATACCAATACAAAAAATATCAGCACGCATACCGGATAATTTGGCAGCAATAAAATGCCCAAATTCGTGAATTGTAACTAAAATGCCTATAACTAAGATAAAATAGAGGATATAACTTGGGTCAAACATAATGATTGGTTATAATGTCGTTGAAAGATGTTGTAAGAGTAATGAACGAGTTTGGGAGTCTGTTTCTATAATGTCTGCTAAAGACGGATGAGAAACAAACGGAATTTTATTCAATGCAAAATCGATGGAACGAATAATATCAGAATAGCCAATTTTTTGTTCTAAAAACAAAGCAACGGCTACTTCATTGGCGGCATTGAGTGTTGCAGTCGAATTACCACCTTTTTCCAAACAATCGTATGCTACTTGTAAGCAGGGGAATTTTTTGAAGTCTGGGGGATAGAATTGCAAGGTTTGAATTTCCTCTAATGCTAAGCGGGGGAAATTGTAAGCAAAACGTTTTGGGTAACTCAGTGCATACGAAATTGGAATACGCATATCAGGCATTCCAAGTTGTGCTTTCATTGAACCATCAGAAAATTCAACCAAAGAATGAACGATGCTTTGAGGATGTACTAATACTTTTATCTGTTTCGGTTGCAAATCAAAAAGCCACTTTGCCTCAATCACTTCAAATCCTTTATTCATTAAGGTCGATGAGTCAATAGTGATTTTACTACCCATTTTCCATTTAGGATGTTTGAGAGCTTTTTCAAGAGTTATCGTGGAAAATTCTTCAATGGGAAGTGAATAAAATGGACCACCTGAAGCTGTAAGCGTAATTGTATCAATAGAACTACTTTCTTCTCCAACTAAACATTGCAACAGAGCGTTGTGCTCAGAATCAACTGCAATCAGTTTAGCCGAATGGGTTGCAACAGCATTCATTATTATTTCACCTGCACTGATGAGAGTTTCTTTATTTGCCAAGGCTACGGTTTTACCTTTTTTAATCGCTTCTAAGGTAGGAATAACACCGGAAAAGCCCACCAAAGCACTCATTAAAATGTCAGTATCATCCGAACAAGCAGCTTCACAAAGTCCATCTACACCAAAAAGAATATTGCCTTTGTAGGAAGTATTCTTTTTAAATTCGTTGTAGTGAGATTCACTTGTTATTACAACACCTACTGGATTGTATTTGTGTACTTGTTGTTCTAATTTTTGAATATTCGATTGAACGGTCAAATAACCTATAGAGTAACAGTCCGTCTGATCTATGACAGAAAGTGTTTGCTCTCCAATTGAACCAGTAGAACCTAAGATTGAAATAGTTTTGTTCATTTCACTATTGGCTATCATTCTTGATCTATGGGAACAAATTGAAATTCATTGAACGGTAAATCAGTAGAATAATGCAATTTAATTCGAATAAAATACTTAAGCATTAATTTTTGGAGTAAACTAAAATCACCGGAGGTTAGAATAGCACCTAAATCAGGATGAACCAACAAATGTATCGAAAATGCAGAAGAAGTTGTTTTATAATTTCGTAACCAACGTTCTAACGAGTTTAACACAACCGAACGTGAATAGACTTTGCCAGTTCCACGACAATGGGTACAATCCTCTGTAATTACTGCCATAATATTCTGTCGAATACGTTGACGAGTAATCTGCATAAGTCCTAATTGAGTCAATGGATATACAACGGTTTTTGCACTATCTTTACCTAATTCTCGAGTCATTTCATGGTAGAGTTTACGTCTGTTTTCATCATACATCATATCAATAAAATCAACTATAACCATACCCCCTATATCGCGCAATCGAAGCTGTCGTGCTACTTCATAGAGTGCTTCCATATTCGTTTTGAAAGCATTTTGTTCTTGTAGTTTATCCTTTGTTGCTCGACCAGTATTCACATCAATTGCTACCAATGCTTCGGTTGGATCTATGACAATAGACCCACCACTTGGCAAATAAATCTTGCGATTTGGTAGCATCATTATGTCTTTTTCAATACCATAGGTATCAAAAAGTGGACGTTTTTCAGTGTAATAGACTATTTTATCCAACAATTGAGGGGAAGCCCACTGAACATATGAATGGATTTCTTTGTAGATTTTATAAGAATCTATAACAACAGCATCAACGTTTTCTGTGAACAAGTCTCGAATAACCTTTGTGGAGGTATTCACATCGTTGTAAAGGATAGTCGGTTTTTCAGCAGTAGCTAATTTTTTCTCAATTGCATCCCATTTGACTAATAATTCTTCCCAATCTCTTCGTAAATCATCTTCAGTTTGTCCTTGAGCAGCAGTACGAATGATGCATCCAGACCCTTTGGGTAAAATTTCTTGAGCTAATCTTCGCAAACGACGGCGTTCTTTCGATGAATTGATTTTTTTCGAAACTCCAATAACATTGTCAAATGGCAAGAATACAACATTTCGACCGGGGATAGTTATTCTTGTAGTAACGCGAACGCCCTTTGAACTATAAGCATCACGAACAACTTGTACCGGTATCATTTGTTTTGGAGTCAAGTTTATGGTTACTTGTCCTGAACGTTTAGTATTGAATGTTGGAAGAGGAGCAGGTGCTTTGGGTAGTTGATTTTTTTGTTTTCCGTTCTTTTTTGGTAGTTTCACTTCAGAACCATCTTCGTGTAAAGGAATTTCCAAAACGACGTCCTCTGAAACCTCTGCTGCAAATGGAATAGTAGTTGTTTTCTTTTTACGAGTAGTTGGCTTTTTTGCAGACTCATTGTTAACAGCTTCAGTTACTTCCGAAGTAGTAACTACCTTTGCCGTAGATCTTTTAGGTTTTTTTTCGATAGCAACTAATTGGGGTTCCTTTGTTACCACAGCTTCTACAATTGTTGGTGTATTTGTTACTTTACTACGACTTACTTTGGTAGAAAGAGATGGTTTCAAATCATTCAGTACTGGCAAAGGTTTGACTATTTCAGCTATAGCTTCTTGAGTTGGTTTAGTTCTTACTACCTTTTTGGAAGGAGGTTTTGAAGTAGAAGAAGAAGCAACTTCTGGTTTCTCAAGAGAAGTAGAAGATGTTTCATTTGTCGATACGATTGTTGGTGCAATCTTTTTGGTGCGTTTTTGAGTCTTTAACTGAGATGTATTTGATTCTAAAACAGCATTGGATTCAGTACTCGTAATAGTCTCAACTTGCTCGACAGGCGTTATTTTTTTCTTTGTAGCTCGTTTCGGCTTTTTAACGGGTGTAATGCTTTCTGACTCAATAGTATTTGATTCTTCAGGGGTAGCAATTACATCAAATTGATTGTCTTCAATAATCTTCGAACCAACAATGGTGATTTTCCTTCTATTTGGCAAAAGCATTGCAGGATTTCTCACTTCAGGAGGAATAACTTCTTTAACGACAGCAGTAGTCTCCTCAGTATTTATAGCTTCCTCAGTAGCGATATTTTCTACAGGAAGTGGTTCGTCACTTGTTGATTCAGAAACAACTTCATCAATTGTAGAAGGCTCTTTTAAGATTTTTTTGTTTCTGTTTGGCTTCTTCTTTGGTCTCCCTTTTATGGGAGTTACAATTCCTTCATGATCCTCAGTTTTTAGTACGGTCGTTTCAACATCAAGGTGTAATTCAACTATTTTCTGATCAGGGGGAGTTTGTGTTGGAACATTTTCGTTTGCAGTGACTTCTACTTCATGAGCTGGTTCTGTCGTTGAAACGCGGTTGTTTTTCGATTTTTGACGATTATTTTTTTTCTGTTGACGATTGTTTTTGGGAAGGCTGTTGCTGTCAACAGCAGCCTTTGTTTCATCGGTCGTAGCTACATCGTCGTCATCGTCATCGTCATCTTCAGTATACATTGTGCTTTCTAATGAATCTTCGACATCAGAAAAATGTAGGAAAGCATCTTGTGCTAAACCAATGTCAATAAAGGCAGCATTCATCCCTTGAACAATTTTTTGAACCTTACCATAATAGATATTCCCAATGATTCTTTCATTGTCGGGATGTTCAACAAAAAACTCAACAAGTTTCGCATCTTCTGTGATACCAACGCGAACTTCATTGACTGTTGCGTTAATAAGAATTTCTTTTTTCATCAATTTTTATACAAAAACCACTATCTTTGTGTGGTAGAGAATATGTTGACAACAAAATAAACGAATCAGGGTAGAAGCAAATGAATCAAGAATCTAACAAGAAAGAATATTCCGTTGACCAATTTATCGCAAAATTAGAACAAGCAGTAACACTTATCTGCTCGAGAGTTATTAATCGGTCGGAAGTTGTAGAACAAGCTGTGTGTGCTTTGTTGACCTCTGAGCATTTATTGCTTCAAAGTCGAACAGGCGTTGGAAAATCATTACTAACCGAACAATTGTTTACTGTGTTCGAAGGAGCAAATATTTTCAGAGTACAGGCAAGTAAAGAACAACAACCGGATACGTATTTTGGCGGGTTAGACATTGAGTTGCTAAAAACTGGAAAGATTTTTCACAACACAGAAGGTTCATTAGTAGAGAGTGAATTTGGATTCATTGATGAAATCTTTGATGCAAATGATTTTACACTTCGTGCATTACTTTCACTATTGAACGAACGAAGATTAATTCGAGGAGTTCAACATGTTCAAGCAAAAATTCATACTGTTATTGCAGCAACAAATTACTTAAGAATATCAGAAGTAACAGAAGCTATTTTGGACAGATTCTTATACAAGGCAATAGTAATGCCAGATAAAGAGCCATATCTACAATATAAAATCGCACAACAATATCTCATACACTCAGGAAATACCATAGAAAATGTACAAAAAATACATTTTAATGAGTTGAAATATATGACTAATATTGTTCGTGGAAATAACAATGAAAGAACAATTTCAATAGAACCAAAAATTCTCTATTTTGCGAACCTTGTCATTCGCCATTACGAGTTTCTTAAAAACAAAACAATACGAGAAGCAAATAGAGGAAAGAATTCTCACGAAATAGATGAGTATTATATCTCACCGAGAACCCAAGCCAAATCTATAGATTTACTTCGAGCAATTGCTCTGCTTCATGGGCGTACATCTGTCGTTTTCGAAGATGTATTCAAATTATATTTTATTTTTAGTACCGTAGGACTTCCAGAAGAAGTCGCTTTATTCTATAAATCGTACAACACATTGTACGCATCTTTATCAACGGGATCTGGATTTAAACAAATTGAAGCATTGTTGGAATTTGATGCCTTACTTCAATCTATTGCCGAAAATCCATCTATGTTACATCAACCACTTTCTACGTTTCTCGATACTCCTTTGACGCGTTCTTTGGTAGAATGGTTCAAGGAGAAGTTCACTAATTTGGACGAAACTGTGCAAAATAATCGCCGAACATTAGAAGGCTTTATTAAAAATTTTGTACCAGCTACAGACGAAATTAGAGAATTACGAAATACCTTAGATCATCAATTGCAGGTAATTCTTTCTAAAATACACCACTAATATACATTATTTTCTGCAATTGTGAGGTTGTATTTTCAATTCGCTTCAAAGAGTGAACGTTATTTCTACCGAAATTGAACCATTCGTTCAACATATTTTCCTATGACATCAAACTCAATATTAACGGTTTTGCCTATAACGAGGTTGTGTATTGTGGTTGCAGTATACGTATGAGGTATAATTGCAACTGAAAACACATTTCCAGAAATATTTGATATTGTTAGGCTAATTCCATTGATACATATAGAACCAACAGGAATAATATATTTTAAATAGTGTTCTTCAAGTAAAAAAGAGAACTCCCAACTTGTTGTAAGTTCAACACTTGAAATGACGGTAGCAATACAGTCAACATGCCCTTGAACAATATGACCACCTAATCGGTCAGTTACTAATACTGCACGTTCGAGATTCACTTCCATATCTACAAAAAACAAACCTAAGCTCGTCTTTTTAAGTGTTTCTTCTACAGCAATTACTTCAAAGTACTCAGTAGTGAAGTGTACAACTGTAAGACAAACACCCTCAACAGATATGGAAGCATCTATTGAGACATCCGTTAAAACTTTCGATGCGTTGATTTGAAATCTTTTTCCGTTGCCAATTGACCCAATGGAACGTACCGTTCCAATTTCTTCGACTAAGCCAGTAAACATAGTTCTATAAAAAAAAGCCCTGCATTTTCAGCAAGGCAAAATTACGAATTATCCTAAATAAGCACGAAGGGCTTTCGAACGAGAGGCATGACGTAACCTTCGAATTGCTTTTTCTTTGATTTGACGTACTCGCTCACGAGTAAGATTGAACTTTTCGCCAATTTCTTCTAAAGTAAGTGTATTACCGTCTAATCCAAAGTAAAAGCTAATAACTTCTGATTCACGTTTCGACAAAGTTGTCAGTACTTGTTGTACTTCTAAACGAAGTGATTCACGCATCAACTCAGCATCAGGAGGAGGTTGTTGGTCGTTTGGAAGAACATCGAGTAAACGACTATCTTCACCATTAGCAAAAGGAGCATCAACGGATAAGTGTCGACCAGAAATTTTAATAGTTTCTGCAATTTCAGCAATAGACATATCCAATTGCTCTGCCAATTCAGCAGCAGTAGGCTCGCGTTCAAACGCTTGTTCTAATTCAGAAAATTTTCTACCAATTTTATTTAATGCACCTACACGATTCAATGGTAAACGAACAATACGAGACTGTTCAGCTAAAGCTTGAAGAATAGATTGACGAATCCACCAAACTGCATAAGAGATAAATTTGAATCCTCGAGTTTCATCGAACCGTTTTGCTGCTTTAATAAGACCAAGATTTCCTTCATTTATCAAATCTCCTAAAGACAGACCTTGATTCTGATATTGTTTAGCAACTGAGACAACGAAACGAAGATTGGCTTTGACTAAACGCTCTAATGCTATAGCACCTTCGTGTGTACCTTTTTTAATGAGTTTTGCTAAATTAATTTCATCTTCTGTAGTTAATAATTCTACCCGCCCAATCTCTTGTAGATACTTATCTAAAGATTGACTTTCTCGGTTAGTATATTGTTTAGTTATTCTCATTAGCACTCAAAAAAATAGACAAAAAACGTTGGTCTTAAAAGAGGTTCTAAAGACGTTAGACCAATAAAAACTATACTACGTTTAAAAACTCAAAACATTGTTAAAGATTGACTTACTTACTACTCAAAAACTGATTATATTGCTTTTTAGATTGCAACAGCTTTATAGCAGTTTCTATATCATTGTCTTTCTGAAAAGAGTAAATATAATAGTCCTTTTTGTTCATTTTTCTGGAAGCGATTTCACGTTCAAGAAGATATTGAACCTCATTTTGATGAGCTTTTATGAGAGAAGTGGATTCTTTCTGAATCATTTTTTCTAAATCATTGATAGTGTTTACTATAGTTTTGGAATGTTTTTCATGTTTAGCTCTATAAGAGATGGCTTCCAATAAATCGGACATAGAGGATTTATAAGAGTATCCTTTTTTTACTAAGTACTTTTCGAAACTTGAAAACAATTCTTGGGATGAAATGTTGTTCTTGAATTTATCTAATAATAATGGATATTCATCAGAAATGAATGTAAAAATATGGTTGCTGTTCATCAAAGAGAGTATGAAAGGTGAATATTCAGATTGTTTGATGATAGAATCAGGAGTAATACCGTTTTCCTCTTTAACAACTCGATTATTGATAGTTCTAAATTCTTTTGCAGGGATGTTTTTTTCTTCTTTTGTGTCATTTTCATGCACAAAGTAATTTATACGTTGTAACGATCTACCAGAAGGTGTGAAATATTTTGAGGTTGTAAGTTTCAAAGCTCCTTTTCGCGATATAGGAACGACAGTTTGAACTAATCCTTTTCCAAAGGATGTTTGACCTAAGACTATTCCTCGGTCCAAATCTTGAATTGCTCCGGCTACAATCTCAGAGGCAGAGGCACTTTCGTTGTTAATGAGTACAGTTATTGGTGTTTCACCATCGATTGGATCCATTGATGAAGTGTACGTTCTGGCAGAATTTGCTAATCTTCCTTTTGTTGAGACAACTGTAGCCCCTTTGGGAACAAACAGTTCTAAAATGTTTATTGAAGATTCTAACAATCCACCGGGATTTCCACGTAAATCTAAGATTATTCCAGTTAAATTCTTTTCTTTTTTTAATGCAACAAGTGCATCTTTGACTTCTTTGTAGGATGAACTTGAGAATCTTGTAAGTTGAATGTAACCAATAGAGTTGTCTAAAATAGTATAGAAAGGAACACTTTTAATTACAATGGATTCTCTTTGTAAAGTTATCGTAACGGTATCTCTATTGGCATTTCGAATTACTGTTAGGTCAACTACAGAATTGACTGGACCTCGTGTCAGAGAACGAACATCTTCTGAAGATTTGTATAGAGTTACTACAGAGTCAATTTTGTAAATTTTATCTCCAACCAATAAACCCATTCGTTCTGATACTCCGCCTTCATAGACTCCAATAATGGTCAACAAAGAATCTCGAGTAGCTAAACTAAGCCCTAATCCAACATACGAATTGGATTGTAACAAAGAAAAATCTTGATTTTCTTCTTCATCAAAATAAACAGTGTATGGATCTAATGATTTCAACATCGCATCAATACCATATTGAACAAATCGATCAGGTTCAATTTCGTCTACATAATTCAAAGAAATTTCTTTGAAGATAGTAGTAAATCTATCAATAGACTCATGGACTTTCGAATAATATGAGTCGTTCGAACTACCTAATACTAATCCAAAAGTAATAAGTAAAAGTATAGTTAGTGTTGTTTGGAGAAATTTCATTTTGCCTTTTGTTAAAGTGAATATTTGTGGTAATTTCGACTACAAATACAAGCTCAGGGAAGGTATTTCCGATATTTTATTGTATCTTTGTGACCAAAGATTACATACACAAAACTACGTATGCATAAAAAAGCAAGTTTCGACATTTCCATTGTCATTCCTATCTATAATTCAGCAACTATTTTTCCAGTTCTTTATTCTCAGATATGTGAGGTATTAGAGCCAATAACGAAAGGTAGCTTTGAGATTATCACAGTTATAGATGGAAATAAGGATAACTCACTTACAGTAATAGAGTCATTTCAAAAAAATGATAGCAGAATTAGAATAATCGAATTTGCTCGAAACTTTGGTCATCAAGCAGCCGTAACAGCAGGATTGCAAGTCGTATCAGGCGATTATATTGTCATTATGGATGACGATTTGGAAGACCCACCATCTGTTATACCAATATTACTTTCTAAAGCATTAGAAGGATTTGATGTTGTCTATGCAATTCGAAAAAAAAGAAAGGTTGTTTGGTGGAAGAAAATGGCATACCCAATCTTCTATAGATTTGTGAATGCAGTCTCTGAAATAGAACTACCATACGATACGGGCGATTTTTGCTTGATGAGTTCTGAAGTAGTTGCTCAAATCAATAATTTACCAGAAAAAAATAGATATATACGTGGATTACGTTCTTGGGTTGGTTTTAGACAAACAGGAATAGAATATGAGCGTGGTAAAAGATTATATGGTGAATCAGGGTATTCCTTGAAGCAATATTTTCGTTTAGCATTCGATGGAATTCTATCTTTTTCTTATAAACCATTGCATTTTATAACGCTAATTGGTTTTATGTTCTCATTGATAACTTTTGTTACAGGGATATCATTCTTTATAGCAAGATTTTATGGATTTGGATCTAATGTTCCCGGATGGTCTTCTCTGATGTTAGCAATACTATTCTTTGGAGGAATCCAGCTTATGGCAGTCGGAATTTTGGGGGCATATATAGCACGTATTTACGAAGAAGTCAAATCTCGACCTCAATATGTAATCAAACAAACTAGTGGGTTCTCCACCTTTAGAAATGAAGAATGAAATGCTGACAAATGTAGAAAGCTTTTATAAAGGAAAACAAATACTCATTACTGGTGGATTAGGAATGATAGGCTCATCAGTTGCTCACAAAGCAGTAGCTATGGGTGCAATGGTAACCATAGTAGATGCAGTCAAGGAACCATATGGAGCTAATTATTTTAATATAGATTCAATCAAAGATAAAATTTCTGTTGTCATTGCCGATATTCGTGATAAAGTAGCAATGAAAGAAGTTGTCAAAGGAAAAGTTGTCGTATTCAATTTTGCTGCCCAAGTAAGTCATAATGATAGTATTTCTGACCCATTTTTAGATGCTGATATAAATTATATAGGTCATTTGAATGTTTTGGAATGTATTCGTACAGTTGCACCAGAGGCAATAGTCGTAAATTCAGGTTCTCGATTGCAGTATGGACCAATTTTATATAATCCAGTTGATGAATCACACCCATTAGACCCCAAAACTCCATATGCATTCAACAAAGTAGTTGCTGAGAATATGTATAAATATTATTATAATATACATAATATTCGTTGTGTTTTGTTTCGAATAGCAAATCCTTATGGTATTCGTTGTCAAATGAAACATGCTAAGTATTCGATTATCAACTTTTTCATTGGTCAAGCAATGAAAGGTAACACTATAACGATTTTTGGAGATGGTCAACAAAAAAGAGATTATATTTTCAACGAAGATATGACCGACGCTTTTTTGATTGGAGCTGCTACAACAACCGCCTATGGCCAAGTGTTTAATTTAGGAAGTGGAATAGGCACAAAGTTTTCAGAAATGGCAAATTTAATAGTACAAACTGTCGGAAAAGGTTCAGTAGAATTTGTAGAATGGCCATCAAATTACTTAAATGTTGAAACAGGAGATTATATCTCTAATATCTCAAAAATCACATCAGCATTACCTTGGAATCCAACAACAAATTTAGAACAAGGAATTCAAAGAACTATAGAATACTATCAACAATATTATCAACATTATTTTTAAAATTCAACTAAATGAGTAACGCCGAATTTGATAAATATGAAACAGAATACGACCAGATGCATCGGAAAAGTATTTCAGCGTCTGGATATGAACCATCATTCTTCGATGAATATAAAATTATTGAAAAAAAATTTCAAATAAATTTGAATTGTAGTTACTAATAGAATGAAACTATTTAAAAACACTATCAACCCCCTTTTTATAGTTGTTGTAATTGCATTCTTAATTCGTCTATTAATTTTAGCAATATATCCAGATAGTTTTTATAATTCTGCTAGGTTGTTGACACATCTCTCGATAGCAGATAACATAGTTTCTAAAAATGTTATTGCTATTGACGATAAATTTGTTTTGAATGCAGGAAAATATATAAATGAAAAGAATAGAATTGTAGATTATCTTGAGTTAAAACGTAATTTTTCTACCAATATATTAAATTATTCTCCAGATATCACAGACACTTGGGGAATGGCGTATTTAACAGCTTTTTTTTGGTGGATAACAGACTCAAGGTCTTATATTCCAATTCAGTTATTTCAAATTCTCTTAGACTCAATTACTATCTATCCACTTTTTTCAATTGTGTTTTTGCTTTTACGAAATAAAAAAATTGGATATATTTCCTCAATTGTTTATTCATTATTTCCTCCTTTTATCTTTTTATCTGCAACGTTAAATCGAGATTTATATGCAACTTGGGGTATTGTATGGAGTACCTACTTTTTTTTAAGTTGGATGTTAGAAAATAGGAAAAATAACTGGCGAGTTATTGTTGCAGCATTAATCATTTGTTCAACATTATGGTTTAGGACAACAGTGATGTTTGTTCCTTTTATCTGGGTTTTATTTTACTTATTATTTGAAAAGTTAACTAAAGCATCTTTAAAAACTTCATTCATTCTAATAATTGTGATTTTTTCATTAGAATTTATACTTTTTATTTATCCATTTTCTTTGCAATTTCATCAGAAGTATAATCTTTATAATTTTTCATCTGGTTTAAATGGGGGTGTATTTTGGACTGGTCTAGGAGAATTTTCAAAGAAGTATCATTTTATATGTAATGATGACTCAGCGATGTCTAGAGCAGTTCAACTTGGGTATCCTAAAGATGCTACAATGTATACTCCCGAATTTAGTAGACTTTTGAAAGAGGATGCTTTTAAGGTCGTTACTAAAGATCCATTATTTTTAGTAGAAGTTATTGTCAAACGATATTGTTACTTCTTTTTTGCAAGACCCCCTTTTGGTGTATCTGAACGATCGAATATTCACTTTGCTCGAATGAATTTACCAATTAGTGATTTCGTTCGTCGATACCCGTTAGAAACTATTGAGTTAGTAGTTAAAGCAATTGTGGCACTTTTGCTTCCTATTTGTTCTCTTCTGTTGATTTGGTTTAGAAGGAATGAATGGAAGCAAATACTTTTATTGATATTACTATGGCAATACCCACTTATTGTACATTTGCCAACACATTTAGAAAATAGATATGTTGTTCCACATTTGTTTGCATTAATTATAGCAACAAGTTGTTTTGGATATTACCTCCATAGAAAATTAGTCCATAAAATATCTTTCAATCAACCATAATATATGCCTAAAATACTTACAGAAACAAATTTCCCTCTTCTTAACCTCTGGAGAAAGGGAAAAGTAAGAGATGTTTACTCTTTTGAAAATTCTTTGTTAATGGTTGCAACGGATAGAATTTCAGCTTTTGATGTGATTATGAACGAAGGCATACCAACAAAAGGTATGTTGTTAACCCAATTATCCAAATTTTGGTTTTATAAAACGCAACATATTGTTCCAAACCATTTTATTTCGGATACTTTATCAGTCTATCCTCCTGAAACTTACGAATATGCTCAGGAGCTACGTGGAAGATCTATGCTCGTACAAAAAACAAATCCACTTCCTATTGAGTGTGTTGTTCGCGGATATTTAGCAGGATCAGGTTGGAAAGAATATCAAGCTTCTCAAACAGTTTGTGGAGTTCCTTTACCGGTGGGGTTGCAAGAATCTTCACGTTTGCCATTTCCTATATTTACTCCTGCTACAAAGGCTGAAGAAGGTCATGATGAGAATATAACTTTCGCGCAAGCACAACAATTAGTCGGACCAATTGCAGAGAAAGTCAGACAGATTTCAATTGATTTATATAATTTTGCAAGTTCCTATTTAGAACAACAAGGAATAATTCTTGCTGATACAAAATTTGAATTTGGAGTTACAGATTCAGGAGTGTTGTTGTTAATTGACGAAGCCTTAACTCCAGATTCTTCACGATATTGGTTGCAAAGTCAATATGCAATTGGTACTTCTCAGTATAATTTCGATAAACAGGTTTTACGTGATTATTTGGAATCAATTCCTTGGAATAAACAGTATCCACCACCTCCATTACCACAAGATGTTTTAGATAAGGTTTTGGACAAATATAAAGAAGCTTTTGCCTATGTTACTGGTGAAAAGTTTCAATGGGAGCAATATGGCTAAGTCATATTCTCCAATTCAATTTAATCAATTTAAAGGTATATCCATTGAGAGAAAATCAACTCTTTCTTTTGATATACCGACAACATTAATAACAATTGCATTGGTTGTTTTGGGGGCTATTTCTATATATAGTGCTACTGTCGCTCCTGGAATGAAGGTGTATTTTGATCGGCAAATCATCTTTGCTGTCATAGGTTTTGCAACGATGATGATAGTAGCATATATTCCACAACGGTTACTCCAATCAAGTAGTTATGTTTTTTATGCAATATCCATATTACTACTTGTAGGTGTATTGGTAATGGGTAAGGAGGTGAATGGACAGAAAAACTGGTTAGCCTTAGGTCCTCTCACATTCCAGCCATCAGAATTTGCAAAGTTATCGACCATTATGGCTGTTGCAATGTATCTTGCTCAACGTGGAATTAGTATTACCACTTTTCGCGATTTCTCCATTGTCTCTTTGATAGTTGCAATGCCAACTGCACTGATACTTCTTGAGGATTTTGGGACTGCTTCTGTTTTTTTGGTTATTTATTTTGGAATCTTGCTTTGGAGTGGGTTCGATTTATATATTTTGTTTTATGTAGCGTGCATACCCATTTTAGGTATTCTTTCCTTCTTTGATGATGCTATATACTACTCTTTTGCAATCATTGCCACAACTGGGTTGTTTTTCTTTCGACGTAGGTTACTTTTGACAATCTTTTTGGTTGTTAGTTTTTTCACTATAAATCTTGCATCTGACACTGTATATTCATTTTTACAACCCCATCAAAAAAGTAGAATTGATACATTCCTAAATCCTGATAAAGATCCTCGTGGAAAAGGATACAATGTTATTCAGTCAATAATGGCTGTAGGTTCTGGTGGGCTTACCGGGAAAGGATATATGCAAGGCTCACAAACTCAGTTGAAATACATTCCCAAACAATGGACTGATTTTATCTTTTGTGTTCCAGCAGAAGAATTTGGATTTGCTGGTGGAATGACCGTTATTGGTTTACTAACATTACTCATAGTACGGGGTATATCGATAGCGACAAAAGCACAAAACTTAGATACAAATCGATTTGCTTCCTTAGTTGCTGCAGGAATATCTATGATGTTCTTCTATCATATGTTAGTTAATATTGGAATGGCAATAGGATTATTTCCAGTTATGGGAATACCATTACCTTTTATGAGTGCTGGAGGCACATCATTGGTAATAAATTTAATGATGGTGGGTGTTCTATTAAATATCTACAGAACTGCAATTCGTAAAAGCACTTCGAAAGAATACTTACCTATGGAATAGCTACTTCTTGTAGCAACCTGCTCCATCAGCTAAAAGCAATAAATCTCCGTTTTCTGTTTTTGCTTCGTTTAGAGATAATGAGACACTATACTCAAAATCTTTGGACATATTATAAAGTCCCAAGTTTTCTTCGTTACTTGAGTAATATCCAATTGAACGAGCCATTACAGGCAGTAGGTCTGCTAATGGCATAAATTCATTGACTGTAAGACGATGGATATTTCCAGAATATCCTCTACAAACAAATACTTCCATTTTATCTATTACTTCTTTTTCATTGGTTCTAAAATTGAAGGATATTGTTTCATAAGATCCTTCAGCGTACTAATAAGAGTTTCTTTAAACTCTGCTTTACTATCATTTTTAATTTTCGCAGATGCTTTGAACATCGCATTAAGTTTTGTTGTTTTCCCATTCACATAACATAAATACAATTGCAAATCTGCTCCATCTTTCGTTCGAACAAAGGTTCCGGTAATATAGTGAGTAACTTCATTAGCGTGCATTGCTTTGATTTCTTGTACTGTTGGTGCTTGATAGTTTTCCAATCCATATAAATGGAAGATAGCAAACAAGGAGTCCCGTGAATCTATATCATAGGTTGTAAAGTTTTTGTTGTCTTTAAGCTCTAAAAACATCGTACTAACTGCATCGTAAGAAACAGCTGTTTTTTCTTTAAAAAGATCCCATTTAGGAAATGAATCATTTCCTATGAATGCAATTCCTCCGACTATAAGTGGAGAAGTAGGTATTACTTGAAATTTCCCATCTAAACCTGCAAATAGCTTTGGTTCTTTTGTTGAAACAGCTAATGCTCTTTGTATTCCTTCTAACAAAGCAACATCATAAAGAATTGAATCTTTAGAATTGGCAATTCTGTATGTCAGCAAAGAATATCCGATACCACTTTGAACTGGCAAAGTATCATAAAGATTGTCTAAAAGTAACGTAACTCTAACAACATTTCCCAACCGTAAAATTTTTAATTGTGCAGCATATTCAACTTGAATTGATGTCAATCCTTTTTTAATTTCAGAAATATCCGAATGAGGTAATTGCTTATCTTGTAATTGTTTAATAACTTCTTTGGGAAATATAGCTTCATACTTTTTTGACAACAAACAAGCGGTTGCAAAAGCTATTTCAATTTTTCGAGCAGAAACTGAACTTATGTTCTCGCCCAATGAAACTTCTATTAAAAGCACTTTCTTTTGAAGTGAATCAAGTTCATTTGCAGAAAGAAACTTTGAACATAACAAAAGAGCTGAACAAAAAAGAATACAAAGGTATTTATTCATAAATTTCGAAGAGTTATAACCAACAGAGACTATGTGACGAATAGAACTGTAGAAAGTTTCAACATTTATTGATATAGATTGTCAAGTTGATATGTGGCTTTCAATAATGATTTATTGAAAGTGTGTTATACTAAAGTTGAAAAGTGTGTTATTTATCTCGCACCCTTTTAAGTATAATTCATAGAGCTGAGAGTATTGATAAAATGCTTTTTTAAACAGGAATAATACCAATAGTTTACAATTTGGTTACAATTTGGTAACATTGCATTCAGTAGTTTTGTACATCTTTTTGAAAAACCTATTGGTCTACTAATGTTGAAAAAACTATTCTTTTTGCCTTCAATTGTATTTGTAATTTTATTAATTTCAGGAAAAACTAACCTTTTTGCTCAAACTGGAATTATTCAAGGAAAGGTCTTCGACCAAGAAAGTGGTGAAGCCCTCGCTCGTGCATCTATCCTTATAGAAGGAACTAAATTTGGAGCTTATTCTGATGTAAAAGGATCTTTCAGAATTACTAAAGTACCTGCAGGCAAATATTCAGTTCGAGTTACCTATATAGGTTATCAAACGAAAAAAATTGAAAATGTTGTTGTTAATGTAGACAAGACTACAAAATTAGATGTGTCTCTTCCATTAGAGAAAAAATCAACAGAAGAAGTTGTTGTAACTGCTCAACGTAGTTACGATAATGCTGCTGCAAATTTGAACAGAAGGAAAAATGCGTCACAAGTTTCTGATGGGGTTTCACAAGAAGAAATTGGTAAACTTCCCGATTCAGATGCTGGTCAAGCTTTGAAACGCGTTTCAGGAGTTACACTTGTTGGAGGAAAGTTCTTATATGTTCGTGGAGTAAGTGAACGCTATAATAATACTACACTTAATGGTGCTGGCTTAACTAGTACCGAACCTGACAAAAAATCTTTTTCTTTCGATATGTTCCCTTCGGAATTTTTACAAAATGCAAATGTTGTAAAATCCTTCACTCCTGATCTTCCTGGTAATTTCGTTGGTGGATTAGTACAACTTAGCACCATTGACTTCCCAGAAGCGTTTCAAATTAAAGCTTCTGTTGGATCATCAGTAAATTCAAATGTAAATTTTAGAGATAATGCATTTTTGCATTCAAGTAGAAGTTCTACTGATTGGATTGGGCGTGATGATGGAATGAGAGCTTTGCCGAATTTGTTTCCAAAAGATCGCGATGAACTTAATGATTTACGACGTCGTGCTAATAATCCATTTGATACAACAGCAGCAAAGGCTCAATATGAGAATGCTTCTCAAGCATTTAGATCTTCAAATTGGGAAAAAAACAGTCAAACTATTGGTGCATTAGATAATAGGAGCTTTGGAATTTCTTACTCTGATGTATTTAATGTTGGTGAAACTGAAGCAATTGGTTTGATTGCTGCAGTAAATTATGGAAATACTTTCCAAATAAATACAATTGATAGAAACGGTATTTTTGCTGATCGTCAACCTTTCTTCTTTACAAGAGGGTCGCAATCTAATAGAGCTGTAAATATTTCAGGACTCTTCAATACTGCTTTTAAATTTGGTGGTTCGAATGTTATATCATTTAAAAATGTTTACAATGTCTCCTCTGATGACGAATACGTAATTTTAGAAGGTCAAGATGTTGGTTACCAATTTTTAGATTTAGTGCAAGTTTCTTCACAATTTGTACAAAAAACTATGTATTCTGGTACATTAGGTGGTGAGCATTCACTTCCAATTGCTGATATGAATTTAGACTGGCGTTTAGGCTATTCTACTTCTGAACGTGATGAACCTGATTTCAGACGGTTACGTTTTTCTCGCCAAACTATTGACTCAACTATTCCATTATCAGCAGATGTTTTCCCAACTCAACAAGGTGATGGAACAAAAGCAGGACGCTTCTTTTCAAATCTAATAGATAATGCATGGACAGGTGGTTTGAATTTGACAATTCCTGTAACTTCTGATGCTAAAATTAAATTAGGTGCTTTGCATGAGGATAGAAGACGTTCATTCAAAGCACGTTCATTGACCATTATTGAATCTCCAAATGGGTTGGCTGAAAACATATATAATTCTAAATTTAATCTGCAGAATCCTGATAGTATTTTCTTAGAATCTAATTTCCGTTACGATGATGGATTCTTAATGTCGGAAGATTCTAAAAAATCTGATTCATATAATGCAAGTGAAGTACTTACTGCTGCGTATGCAATGGCTGATCTTCCTTTCACTCTTTTTGGATTAGAGTTTAGAACTATTTTTGGGGCAAGAATAGAAAACAATGCTCAAAAGTTAAATTCATTCTCTTTAAATGGTGATTCAGTAGAAGTTGTTCGTGATTTGATGGATGTACTTCCATCTCTGAATTTTGTTTGGAAAGTAGACAACAATACGAACCTACGAGCTTCAGCCACACAAACACTTACTCGTCCATCGTTACGTGAATTTGCTCCATTTGCATTTTACGATTTCCAAATGCAAGCATTGCAAACAGGTAATCCAAACTTAGTGAGAACATTAATTCAAAACTATGATTTACGTTACGAATATTTCCCAAATCCTGGTGAAGTAATTTCTGTGTCAGCTTTTTACAAAAACTTCCAAAATGCTATCGAAGAGACAATCTTCCCAGCACAATCTGAACTTACAAGAACATTTTCAAATGCACAAAATGATGCACAGAATTTTGGGGTTGAGTTAGAGTTTCGTAAAAGTTTAGGCTTTATCAATTCCACCTTTGAAACAGTGTTGTTTTCTGTGAATTATGCATGGATTCAGTCTCAAATTGAAGTTCTACAAGGTTCGGTTGTTGATAAAAGAACTATGTGGGGTCAATCTCCATACTCTGTAAATCTTGGTTTATCCTATGTTCAACCAGAATGGTTGACTAATTTCAATGTTGCCTATAATAGATTTGGTAAACGTATTGTGCAAGTTGCACAACAAGGTATTTATACTTTTGATGATCCTCATGTCTATGAAATGCCAAGAGATGTTGTTGATATAAGCGTTTCACAACCATTATTTGAAAACAATTACGAGATTAAATTTGCAATACGAGATTTACTTAATCAGCAATTAGTTTGGCTTCAAGGTGGAGAAACTATTGCTACAAATCTACGTGGAACAAACTATTCTCTTTCAATGAGTTATAGAGTTAGATAATATTCAATTCAATTTATATAAGGTGTGTTTTATGATAGGAAAAATTCTATCTACACTGTTTTTAACAGTTATTTGTAGTGTGTGTGCATTTGCACAGCCGACAGCAGCATTAAAATTGACTGCTCCGAACACTCAAGGCTTAACGTTCCGTTCAGGAACTTCTCAAGATTTACGATGGGACACGTTAGATGTTCAAGGTAATAGAACCTATAGATCTAGGTTTACATTCCAATGGTCAACCTCACAAACAGGTCCTTGGACGAATTTAACTGGTGCAACTAATAGAGTTGACTCTGCTGGTCCTAACCGTGCACTTGGTGCATTTAATGGTGGTTTTAGAGTTCCAACGGTTCCTCAAAATAACCAACAAATTTATGTTAGAATTATTCTTCAGAATAGTGATAATTCGCTCAATGAAACTGTATCTGACGTATGTGATTTCCCAATCACTGTTGAGCGTCCAGATCCAATTGTTGTAGATGAGTTTATTCAAGGTTCAATAACTGGTGTTAAAACCTTAGAAGCTACAAAAATATACGGCTTAAAAGGATATGTTTATGTTGAAGATGGTGCAACATTAGTTGTGCCACCGGGTACTATCATCGTTGGTGATCAAGTCGGTACTAATAGTGCAATTTGTGTTAATCGTGGTGGTAAAATATATGCAAAAGGTACTGCAGAAAAACCAATCATTATGACTTCTTCAGCGCCTCCAGGACAACGTCGTTCTGGTGACTGGGGTGGTATATTGATTTGCGGTAGAGCTTCTACAAATCACCCTGGTGGCGAATCTTCATTAGAAGGTGGTATCGCTGATGACGCAACAGTTCGTATTAAAGGTTGGTTTGGTGGAAAACTTACTCCAAATGATAATGATTCAAGTGGTCATTTAGAATATGTTCGTATTGAATTTGCTGGTATCGCTGCTGCACCTAATCAAGAGTTAAATTCTTTAACTATGGGTGGTGTTGGTCGTCGTACTGTATTGAAAAACATTCAGTGTAGCTTCGGAAATGATGATGCTTTTGAGTGGTTTGGTGGTACTGTAAATGCAAAAAATTTGATTGCGACAAGTACTTTAGATGATGATTTGGATTGTGATAATGGTTTCAATGGAAAAATTCAATTTGCATTAGTTCAACGTTCTGCACAACGTGCTGACGTTTCTACTTCGCAAGCGTTTGAAATTGACAATGATGCAAATTCAACGTATAATGAGCCAATGACAATGCCAATATTTTCAAATGTAACTGCAATCGGACCTCTTCAAGATACATCTTGGACAGCTGGTGCAGGTGCAAATCAATATTCTTCTCGTTTTGGTGCAGGTGCTCAAATTCGTCGTAATGCGCGTGCTTCGATTTTCAATTCCGTATTTACAGGTTGGCCTCGTGGTATTGAGTTGTTATCAAACCAAACACAAGGAGCAGCTATAAGAGATTCAATCCAAATTAAAAATAATAGTTGGTTTGGTATCAAAAATGAAGTTTTACGTCGTGATGGTACACAAGCATTACCTTTGAATTGGTTAAGTACTTCAGGATTTAATAATTCTGTAGATGTGTCTTCGCCAGCAGATGCTGCACTTACTACTCCCTACGAACAAGATAGAGATTTTAATCCAATTCCATCAGTGACTTCTCCAATTGGAACTGGTGCATCATTCAATGCTTCGAATCCTAATGTTGTAAAAATCAATGATGCATTCTTTACACAAGTCGGTTTTAGAGGAGCGTTCTCTTCTTCAATAGCTGAAAGATGGGATCTTCCTTGGGCAGAATACGAACCAATTACTGCTGTGTATGCAAAACAACCAGTTGTTCCTACAGTTCCAACTGCAGCTTTAAAACTAACTGCACCAAATGCACAAGGTTTAACGTTCCGTTCTGGAACATCACAAGAATTCCGTTGGGATACTACAGATGTAAATGGAACAAGAACCTACAATCAACGATTTACTTTCCAGTGGTCTACTTCTCAAACTGGACCTTGGACTAATCTAACTGGTGCTTCTAATCGTAGAGATTCAGCTGCACCTGGAAGAGCATCTGGTGTATTTGCTGGTGGTTTCAGAGTACCTTCTGTTGCTCAGAATAACCAACAAATTTGGGTAAGAATTATTATGGTCGATACAAATGGTACGTTAAATGAAACAGTATCAGATGTATGTGATTTCCCTATTACAGTTGAAAGACCTGATCCAATTGTTGTTGATGAAGTTATCCAAGGTTCAATTACGGGTGTTAAAACCTTAGATGCTAGAAAAATCTATGGTCTTAAAGGATATGTCTATGTTGAAGATGGTGCTACCTTAGTAATACCTCCAGGTACAATCGTTGTTGGTGACCAAGTCGGTACAAACAGTGCGATTTGTGTTAATCGTGGTGGTAAGATTTATGCAAAAGGTACACCTGATTTACCTATTATCTTGACTTCTTCAGCACCTCCAGGACAACGTCGTTCTGGTGACTGGGGTGGAATATTGATTTGTGGTAAAGCTACTACAAACCATCCAGGTGGTGAGTCTTCATTAGAAGGTGGAATCGCTGATGATGCTACAATTCGTGTCAAAGGTTGGTTCGGTGGAAAAACTTCTGCTGATGATAATGATTCAAGTGGTCATTTAGAATATGTTCGTATTGAATTTGCCGGTATTGCTGCTGCACCGAACCAAGAGTTAAACTCTTTAACTATGGGTGGTATTGGTCGTCGTACAGTGTTAAGAAACATTCAGTGTAGCTTCGGTAACGATGATGCTTTTGAATGGTTTGGCGGTACTGTGAATGCAAAATATCTTATTGCTACAAGTACCTTAGATGATGATTTGGATTGTGATAATGGTTTCAGTGGTAAAGTTCAATTTGCAGTTGTTCAGCGTAGTGCACAACGTGCTGACGTTTCTACTTCTCAAGCCTTTGAGATTGATAATGATGCAAATTCTACATACAACCAACCAATGACAAGACCTATTTTCTCTAACGTAACTGCAATTGGACCTCTTCAAGATACAGCATGGACTACTGGTTCTGGTGCAAGTCAATATTCTTCTCGTTTTGGTGCAGCTGCTCAAATTCGTCGTAACGCTCGTGCTTCTATCTTCAATTCAGTATTCACTGGTTGGCCAAGAGGTATAGAGTTGTTATCGAACCAAACACAAGGTGCTGCTTCTCGTGACTCTATCCAAATTAAAAACAACAGTTGGTTTGGTGTGAAAAATGAAGCATTCCGACGTGATGGTAATCAAGCTTTACCAAGTGATTGGTTGTCATCTCAAGGTTTCAATAACGTAGTAGATGCTTCTTCACCTGCAGTTGCTTCATTGACAAGTCCTTATGAATTTGATAACGACTTCAATCCAAATCCAACTTCAGCTGCTCCATATTTGACTTCTGCGTCTTTTGAAGCGACTAATTCTTCAGTTATTGCAATCAATGATAACTTCTTTACTCAAGTTGCATATCGTGGTGCATTTAATACGGGTGGAATTACTGAACGTTGGGATTTGCCTTGGTCAGAATATGAGCCAATTACAGCGGTTTATGCTCCTCTTGATACAGTTTCAAGTGTTGTTGAAGCAGGATATACTCCAACAGTTTCATTGAAAGTATCTCCAAACCCTGCTACATCAGTTGCAAGATTTATCTATAACATCACTAAAGATGATGTTGTAACAATCAGGGTTGTAAATTCTTTAGGGAATGAAATTGCTACGATTGCTGATAATGTTCAACAACATTCTGCTTATTATGAGTTTTCTTTGAATACTTCAGTATTACCAGCAGGTGTGTATTTTGTTCAAATTTCAACTAGATCAAATGGATTTATTACTGAGAAATTTTCAGTTATTAAATAAGGTTTAGTTAAACGTATTTACTTAAAAGTGTGTCTCATTAGAGGCACACTTTTTTGTTTTTAATGAACCAAATGACAAATTTTGTGTTATATTTGAATATACCAAAACCGTAAAGTAAAAATAGGTCAACTATGAAATTATTACTACTGATTGTAATCTCTTTTAGCAATGTATTCATTGTATTCGCTCAAACTACATTTAACAAACATGTAGCTCCAATAATTTTTAAACATTGTGTCAGCTGTCATCGTGATGGAGAGATTGCTCCATTCCCATTGTCGAACTATGAAGAAGTTTCACAAATGGCTCTTACGATTAAAGCCGTTACTCACGCTGGAACAATGCCACCTTGGAAAGCCGAAAAAGGTTTTGGAGATTTTCTTGATGAACGATTAATGACTCAACAAGAAAAAGATATTATTAGTCAATGGATTAGTGAAGGAATGGAAGAGGGAAATCCTTCAGATTTACCTCAATTGCCTGATTTTCCCAAAGGATCTCAATTAGGTGTTCCAGATATGGTACTTCAATTAAAGAATCCTTGGAAAATTGAAGGAAATTTTAAAGATAGTTATAGAAATTTTGTTTTAGATTTACCAATGTCTGAAGATTATGACATTGCCGCAGTGGAATTTCGACCAGGGAATACTAAGGTAGTCCATCATGCTCTGATGTGGTTAGATACTACAGGAGAAGCAAAACAACTCGATGATGCTTCACCAGAAGAAGGATATGATGGTTTTGGAGGTCCAGGGTTTTCTCCTACTCTGAGTTATGGAGGGTGGGTACCTGGTGCAACATCGAGATTTTACCCTCCTGGTATTGGCAATAAAATGTATAAAAATGGTAAATTCTTGATACAAATTCACTATGCCGCAAGTGTGACGGAAGAATTTGATCAATCAACTATCAATATCTTCTTTAAAAAGAATGAACCTTCAATTCGTCAAATATTCGAAACTACCATTACCCCAGAAGAGTTGAAGCAACCATTTATCATTCCAGCAAATCAAAAAAGAATATTTATTGCTAGTTATTTAGTTCCAATTGATGTTTCTGTTTATGCCTTAGCACCACATCAACATCTACTTGGTACCAAGGCTAAGGCATATGCTGTTACATTTTTAGGGGATACTATCCCATTGGTGAATATTCCTAAATGGGACTTTAACTGGCAAGGAGCATTTACATTTCAAAAATTGGTGAAAATACCTGCGTTCTCAACATTACACTATGAAGCAGAGTATGATAATACCACAGAAAATCCTTTTAATCCAAATACACCACCCAAGGTTGTTACTTGGGGTGAACGAACGATTGATGAAATGTTCTTGTGCTATTTTCATTTTATGCAATATCAAGATGGAGATGAGTTAATTGAATTAGGACCTAAAAAAGACACTGTTTCTTCAACAACTCTAAATCCTGAAATTATTGGAATGCCTAAAGCAATGATAACAGAAATGTATCCTTTGCCAGTACAAACTAACAGTTCAATAAGAATGTATAATCCTTATAATTCTTCAATTTCTGTTACTTTAACAAATTTAGAAGGAAAAAAGGTTGCTACTTTGATTGAATCAGAGATGTTTTCTGAAGGATATCATACTATTTCATTACCGTTTGATCAATATACTTCTGGAAAATATTTCGTTCAGTTACAATCACCTAATGGTGTTCATACTGTTCCAATTTCAATTCTCAAATAGTATAATGAAGTTGATTTTCTCGATTTGTTTAGTATTAGTGTTGTATACTGCTTTATATGAAGTAACAGCTCAACAAGCAACCGAAACAAAAACTATTTTTGTTTCGGTTGCTTTTTCAGAAGTCTGTCCTCTTTGTGTTGAATTGGTACCTACTTTGAAAAGTTTGATTCAAAAAAATGAACAATGGTGTGAATTTACCTTTGTTTTACCAAATACAAAAATTAATCAAAAAAAACTTCAGCAACTTCTGAAGGAATTCCCTATAAAACCAAGGTTAGTCTATGATACAAATAAAAGTGTCAGTAAACGACTCGCCTTTACAGTAACACCAGAAGTAGTAGTGGAAAATGCAAATAATGAAGTTGTCTATTCTGGAGCAATTGATGATAGGTTTGTAGAGTTTGGTAAAAGTAAAAAACATTCTATTCTTCCATATCTTTCCAATGCGCTCGATGCTATAATTCAAGGAAAAAAACCTCAAATTGTATCATCGAAAGCATTTGGGTGTTATATTTCATATAAATCTGAAAAACAACAAACAGAAGAATGAGTAGTATGAAAACAGTTCTTTTCTTTTTTCTTGCAAATGTAGCTTCCTTACTTTCTCAAGTTACCATACCTTCATATTTCCCCGATAGGTGTATTCAAAATGAGGTAAATTCGATTCCTTTTCCAACATCTCAGGTAAGTAACAGTCAACCTTTACAGAAAGAAGTCATGGGGTGGCATCCATATTGGGCAAGTTCGAATGCTCATACAAGTTATGACTATACAGTTCTTAATCACCTATCCTATTTTGGTTATGAGTTAGAATCAGACGGTAGTTTGAAGAAGTATCAAAGTGTTGTCAGTGATTCTACGGTGATAGCCTATGCAAAAGAACAAGGCTGTAGGACTTCTGTCACTATTATCTGTTTTGATGCATCCATTTTTACGAGTGTCATGAATGATGAAGATAAGTATACCTTGTTCCAAAATGAAGTTGTCGAACTTGTAGAACGTTTGGAAGTTGATGAAGTAATTTTTGATTTTGAGCCACTAAGTGCATTCCCTCAAGAATTGATTCGAGATTTTTCACTGGATATGAAATTTGCCTTATTTGTTGTCCCTTCCGTTGAGTTAATTTCTATATCTATTGCAATGCCTGCGGTAGATTGGAACAACTCTATAAATTTGGAACACTATTCTATAGATTTCGATAGACTCATTGTAATGGGCTATGATTATTATTGGAAAAATAGTCCTATAGCAGGACCTGTTGCTCCTTTAAAAAGTGAAAACAAAAATATTCAAAATACAATTGCAACCTATCTTGAAAATGTTCCTAAAGAACAACTAATTATTGCATTTCCTTGGTATGGGTATGATTGGCCTGTAAATTCGACTCAACGAAAAGCATCAACTACTGGAGGGGGAACTGCAAGAACATTGGCAGAGATGGTAAACTACACTTCTCAATATAATCGTACCTTTGATACAGTGACACAAGTACCTTGGTTAAATTATACGAACGCTCAAATCCAAAGGCAGATATGGTATGAAGATTCATTATCATTATCAAAAAAGTATTTTGAAATCACAAAAAACGACCTTGCTGGAGTTGGAATTTGGGCGTTGAATTATGCAAATGGACTTGATTATGTTTGGAGTGAAATTCGAAAACAATTTGAAAGTTCTACAACTACCGTTTCTGCAAATGTACAAACTGTAGAGTTTAAAGGTGTACAAATTCGAACTACCTCATCACAAACAATTACTCTCAAAAATACCGGGAATTCGGAACTTCAGATTTCTGATATTTCTCTCACAGGAAGTGATGCAGCAGTGTATAGTATATCTGAGGGAAAACCCAATACAAATCCTATTATAGTTGCTCCAAATGATTCCACGAATTTCAAAGTACAATTTGCTCCTACAGAAGTGATTACTTATAATAATGTTTCTATTATTGTTGTTTCAAATGCAATTGAAAATCTGATTCTACCTGTAAGTGGAGAAGGAACTCCTTTAACTTCTGTAGGTTCGATTTCTTTTGATGAGAATTTCGAAATGAAACTTTTGGGTCAAAACCCAGCAACATCCCAATCGGCTTTGGAAATTACAACCAAGCAAATTTTAAAAGGTGAAGCAAATGTAATAATCGTTGATGCCTTAGGTGCAACTGTCCAAACGATCGGTACTGTACAACTTGAATCAGGTACGACATCAGTACCATTTCCTGTTGATAACTTGTCTTCAGGAGCGTATACCATCATAGTAACTATGAATAAAACTCAATACTCCTTACCAATCAGAGTTGTTCGATAAGACTGAAATCTTATTAAATAAAATTACTGTGTAGAATAATTCTTTTAAGCTTCTTTAGTTGGTGTTTCTTCAGAAATGGTTTTCGAAGCTTTTCTTCGTTTGAGAAAAAAGTAGATAAGGTAACCCACAATGCCGGTTACAACAATTATTGTTGTAATTTGTGAATACACCGATAGATATTTTGAAATAGATTGCCAATTATCCCCGAGTAATGTACCACAATAAATCAAAATACAATTCCATAGTAATGCACTAATCGTACACAAAACTGTAGTTATGACCAGTGGAAGGCGAACAACACCTGCAGCAAAGGAAATTACAGCTCTTGTGCCAGGAAGAAAACGATTGATCACAATGGCAAAATTGCCTAATTTATTAAAAACAGTTTCTGCTTTTTCAATTGCACCTTTAGTAAGGAATGGAAATTTTCCAGAATTGACTAAGGTTAACCCAAATCTATGTCCAAGCCAATACATAGTAAGAAATCCTGTGGTCGAACCAATGGTTGCAATAATTGCAACAATAGGAAATGAAACAACTCCTAATCCTACAAATGTACCAATAAATACTAACGCTACATCACTTGGTGAAGGTGGAAAGATATTCTCAATATAACAAACAAGAAAAGCTACCACCAATATTCCTATTGGAGATAGCCCTTGTAAAAGAAGAACTATTTGTTCGAGCATAGAATATAAAATTAAAGAGCAAGATCAAATCTTGCACGGATACCTACATCAACCATACGTTGGAAATCTAAACTACCAAAAGCAATATCTACCATCGTCATTTGAGAAAAATTCCAACCTAAACCAACGGAAGTTTGCATTTGACCATTCCCACCAGTTCTTAAACCAGCTCTAACAGATGGAATAACACCAGTTGAAAGGTATTGAAGACCCAAACCAACAATAGGAGATGTCGAATTGCTTCCAATCTCATTGATACCTTGTGTATAATCAAGACTCGCAACAATTGGAACATCTATAAATGGAGCAAATGCTTGTAAAGGAATTGAACCTCCTACACGAAGTCGTGTCGGGAGCATTGTTGTAAAACCTTCAGTTGTATTCGCATTTCCTTCGTATTTACGTAAGGTCTGATCGTTTAACTCTTTTACTCCACGAATGGTATCTTTCAGCAAAGCATTTCTTGATACGACATCTTTAGACCAAGCAATCATTCCAATATCAACAATCGTTACTCCAAAAGTAATAATGCTTAATGGATTCTCATTCATTTGATACATACCAATAGTTCCAAGATCAAAACCATAACCCGTTCCAGTTGAATTACTTCCGAATAAAGCACCAGGAGTCAAAAAGGATTGTTCGAAGCCAGCTGATTTGGTAGAATAATCCAAATCTACAGCCCAATCATACGTAGAATCAAATCCTTCTGGTACAAAAGGAGTTATATCTATTTTACGAATTTGAGCATCTAAATAGCCTAATCCCTTTATTAATCGAGCAGAACCACCCACTGAAAGAGAAAATCCACCAGAACCTAAAGTAGGTTGGTCTGAAAGTGGAGAAATAACAGAGTCAAATGATGAGATAAGTTCTTTTGAATAGGAAACCTGAAAGGAAGTTGTTGCTTGTAAACGAACAGAACCATTTCGAACTTGTACAGGATTAAATCCCAAATTTCCACCAAGTAAATCGACTAATCCACCTGGAGACTCTGCAAAAGCACCGAGTGAAGAAATGATTCCAACGCCTACTGTACCTACTCCGGGCAATTTCATCACACCACCTACAGGCATAATATCAATTTGGGTAGAAGCATTACCTGTTTCTAAAGCTTTTAAGAACGTATTCTGTTCTTCAGGAGTTAGTACTCTTCCATTCCCATTTCCATCACCACCAAAGTAGTAATTGAAATCGTCAATAGAAAAGAAAGTGGTTCCAAAGGTGACACCAAAAGGAGCAACTGCAAAACTGAATGAGTTCTTTCCTAATCCGATTCCTGCAGGATTGATAGTCAGTGCATCAACTCCAGTAACTGTCGAAACAGTAGTTCTTCCGTTTGCACTTCCTATAACATCCGTTCGAGATTGTGCAAAGAGATCTTTCGAAGTAAAGAAGACAGTAACAAGTAGAACTACTACAATTGTTATTGCTCGTAATTTTTGTTTGTAGTTCATCTTATTCTTTCGTAGAAATTTTTACATCTAAAAATATTCGAACATGAGTCTGATCAGTGGTTCGAAACCGTACATATTCTCCACCTTGGGTGTTTTGAGCATCAAAATTCAACCTAATCCGCAAATTTTTAGATTGTTGAAGAATTTCAAATTCATCATTGGTCAAATCAATTCGTTGAAAGGATTTGGTAGACGAAGTCGAATATCCTTCAGCATTTGTGGTTGATCCTTGAAGAGAAAATTTACCACTTTTTGGAAGTGAAAGAATTATCTTACCAGTTGAATCTTTAAACTCACAAGTAAATTCAACCGTTGAAGGAATAGTATTGATAGCCTCAAAAAGTAGACTTGCAGATTGAATAGACTCAGAAATTGAAGAAATTTCAGAACCGATAGAAAATTCAGATTCTTTTGCAAAAACCCCTTCTAAAATTCGAACGGCTAATGGGATTTTTATTGAAAAAATTGCAGAAATTTTATTGGTATCAGCAATTGTAAACGGCTTTGAACTTACTGTTGAAATATTAATTCGAGACCGAATTTTCTTTGGAAAAGTTGATACAGAAATCCCATTAGTCGATAAAGGTAAGATAGTCTGTGTTGTTATAAATCTATTATTAGAAAACAACGCCGCATTAATAGTACTTTTAGGTATTGTAATTGTAGAAATTACCCCACCCGATTCATTTAACAATTCTGCATTACCATCAATTTCAGCATCAACTCCTAATCCATTCGCAATTTTTAAATCTAAAAGTACTTTTTCAGTTGCAATTTCTTTGAAGTTAAAATTATCAGTATTGGAAATAGAAGGAATGTCTGAAACAGTATTGACTTGAATCGTTTGTTTAGGGAGAGAAAGTCCACGAGCAAATGAAATTTTCAACTGACGAGCTGTTCCGTTGATAACAAAACCTTCAGTTTCTTTAAATTCTTTTTTGTCATTTTTCGGTATTTCATTTGTTACAACAGAAAGTAAAAATTTTATCTTATTAATGGAAGTAAATCCACCTGCTATATCTGATGGATCTGGTTTCAGTGTCCATTTATCACTACCACTATTAATATTGACAGTTCTATTAGATTTGGCATTTATTGGGAAATTTGACGTCAAAATATCATTAGTCCTATTATTTGTCAGTTGAGGTGCAGTGAGAGTTGCTTGACCAGAAATAGCTAAGGTATTTTGAATATCCATTCGAAAAAAGAATGAATCTAACGTTGCTTGAGTTATATCCATTCCAGCTTCAAAAGGAGTTTCAAAGGTATACAGTAATGTTCGAGAAGGTACTGATAATGTAGCATCAATAAACTGCAAACTATCTAAAAATGCATTAACACGAATAACAGAATTTCCAGTGTAAGCAATAGGTTGTCCGTTGCTTCCTGCAGAAATTATTCTAGCAATACCTCGAGATTCTTGGGTTAATCGTTGATTTGTAATGATAGTTTGAATCAATCCACCTGGCGAAACAGATAGTCCACGAGTTTGTCCTGCTGGAATCACTTTTTGATCACTATTGAATGGCAAAAATACAGTTTGTTCTCCAGGTGTTTCGATGACAATTCCTGGTTGCGTTTGTCCATCAGGAATACCTACTTCTGCATCAATAGGCAAATTATTGATGATTTCAATACGAAATCTTGCACGACGTAAACGAGCTTCTTGAATGTCATCATTCAATATCGGCGTTGCAGAAACAAGATTACCTCCTTGAGGAGTAGAATTGATTACTTGAGTATTAGGAGCTGGAGCCAATTCTGGAAAAATAAGATTGATAGGGAAAGCAAAAGAACCCAAATTTGTTTGTGCGTTCACAAAACCATTCGCATCATTCAATCTGTTTTCATATAAAAAGGACACATCCTTGATTCGTAAAGAATCGCTTAATCCTTGTGATGGAATTGTATCATTTACAACAAAAATGAGATTATTTATGCCATCTTTTTGAAACGTAGAACTATCCTGCAATAAGTCTTCTAATGAGTAAATTTTATTACTTAAAGGAATACCTGCACCGGTATTTAAAACAGGAAGTTTAGGGTCAGTAGGAAGATTGCAAGCCGTGGTTAGAACTAGAATGCAACCACATAACATTTTTACAAAAAAAGGTACAAATTTACTCATAAGCCCTGAGGAGATTAGTTTTTAGGAAGTACAGTTTGATACGATGCTTTAAAGTTTCCTTTTTGGATTTTCTTTAATTTTGAAGAAAGTAAGGTTCTACGAATAGAAGAGAGTCGTTCAAAGAAATAAATACCATTCAAATGATCGGTTTCATGTTGGATTACTCTTGCCATCAATCCGTCAAATTCTTCCGTTCTTTCAAAAAAGTGACCATCTCTAAAACGGACTGTTATCTTCAAAGGACGATCTACATAATCACGTAAATCTGGCACACTAAGACAACCCTCCTCATATTCCCCTTTTTCTTCCGAGAAAGAAATAATCTCAGGATTAATAAATACTCTCTTTTCGTGTTTAGTATCGTCTTCGGCACCAGTGATGTCCACAACAAATATAGGTAATGAAGAACCAACTTGATTAGCAGCTAACCCTATACCATTAGCATAATACATTGTTTCAAACATATTATCAATGAATTGTTGAGTTTCTGGAGTAATTTCCGAGATTGGTGTTGCTTTTTGTTTTAAAACAGAATGATTGTAAACGTAAACAGGAAGAATTGCCATAGATACTATCCGAAATGAGAAATGTAATCAAAAAAAGGTATACTATTAAAGAATGCAAAATGCAGAAAATATTTATAAAATTACTCAAAATTCTTTATAGAAATTCTACGAAGATTTCTGCAACAATATTCTAATTCATTTGACGTTTTGAAATATCTATTGTTTCAATTTGTATTTGTATAAAGGACTTCTATGATTAAAAGTATGACCGGTTTTTCGAAAGTAGAATTTTCAGAATCTGATTTCCGTTGTAATATCGAAATTCGTTCTGTAAATGGTCGATATTTAGAGGTCAATGCTAAAATGCCTCGTCAACTTAATACAAAAGAGTATGAGTTACGGGAACAAGTTAAGAAGGTTCTTCAACGCGGTACAGTGTCAGTCTACATTACAGTTGAAAAACTGTTAGTTGAAGAGTCGGTAGAATTACCAACACTATTTGATGAAACAATTGCTTCACACTATTACAAATCTTTAGATAAATTAAAAAAATCTTTGAAAATAAAAGATGCTATTACACTGGAGCATTTATTACGTTTTTCATCATCTTTTGAGAAAAAAGTTGTCGAAGAAGATTATAGCAACCAAATATGGGCTGTTGTTTCTAAAGGGCTACAACAAGCTCTTTTGCAATTAGAAAAAATGAGATTAAATGAAGGCAAAGAAATTGCAAAAGATATACGAAATAGAATCAAGTTTTTAGAGCAACAAATTGACTTGATTGAACCAATAGCTTCACAAAAGATACCAGAAGAACGTGAAAAAATGCGTCAAAAAGTTGCACAAATGTTTGAGAATGAAGAAATTGATGAGCAAAGAATTCAAATGGAGATTCTCATTCTAGCAGACAAAATCGATATCACTGAAGAAATAGTTCGTATGAGAAGCCATATCAAATTTTTCAATGACATATTGAAAGCTGCAGAACCTTCTGGCAGAAAAATGAATTTCCTTTTGCAAGAAATGCACAGAGAAATCAATACGATTGGTTCCAAATCAAATGATATTACCATTTCTCATTCAGTTGTTGGAATGAAAGAAGAATTAGAACGCATTCGCGAACAAGTTCAGAACATTGAATAAAATGAATCTACTACGAAGATATATCATCTTAGCTGCTCCAAGTGGTTCTGGAAAAACAACTGTTGCAAAATATATCCTTCAAAACTTTCCACAGATTCAATTTTCTATTTCGTCTACTACACGTTCTATTCGCCAAAATGAAGTAGATGGTAAAGATTATTATTTCCTTTCCAAAGAACAGTTTTTAGAAAAGATTGAAACAAATCAAGTAGTAGAATACGAAGAAATATATGGTAACTACTATGGGACAATGAAAGATGAGCTAAGAAGGCTTGAACAAAATAATATCATCATTTTATTTGATATTGATGTGTTAGGAGCCTTAAATCTTTCAAAAATCTTTTCTAAGTCTGCATTACTCTTATACATTGCACCCCCAAGTATAGAAGTCTTAGAGCATCGTCTACGTTCACGCTCTACAGAAACTGAAGAGCAAATTCAACAACGACTTTCAAGAGCGAAAATGGAACTAAGTTTCCAAACTCACTTTGAATATGTTGTTGTCAATGATTCTTTAGAACAAACTTTATCCCAAGTTAAAGAAATAATCCAAAAAGAATTTTCCTTTCAGTAGTTTTCTTTTGAAACCTGTATAATTATTCCTATATTCGTAGTAATTGGTTCAAATCACTACAGTAGAAAGGAAAAGTTCAATGGTTGCATTTACAAATATTTTGGTTCCAATCGATTTTTCTGAAGGTTCTGAAAAAGCGTTAGAATATGCTAAAAAGGTATGTGACAAAAGTACTGTTGTTATTCATCTTTTGCACTCAGTTGAACCTGCAGTCTATCCAGCTGATTGGTCGTATTCTCGAGTAAATTTTGCACAATTAGAAGCTGAATTATTAGAGTCAAGTACAAAAGAGATTGAAAATATAGCTACTAAACTAAAAACCGAAGGTTATTCTATTACGACAGAAGTAACCACAGGGAGAGGATCTGAAGTGATTTTATCGTATGCAAAATCAAACGGAATCGATTTGATTTGCATTTCTACTCATGGAAGAAAAGGATTCGAACATTTTTTATTCGGATCTACAACAGAAAAAGTCTTACGTCAAGCTGATTGCCCTGTGTTAGTAGTACGTATCAAAGAATAACACAGAATTAATGTTAACAATCAATACGACAAAATTAGTAACAATAGAACGACATATCTCTGAAGAACAATCAATTTATCCTTCAGCAACAGGTGAATTTACAGCAATGTTACGAGATCTAACATTAGCTTTAAAAATTATTGCTCGAGACGTGCGAAGAGCAGGATTGAATGATATTCTGGGCATGACAACTAATACAAATGTTCATGGAGAAACGGTCAAACGATTAGACTTGATTTCGAATGATATTATCTATCGTGCAATGGATCATGGTGGGCATTTATGTGTGATGGCATCAGAAGAAAACGAAGAACTCATCCCAATACCAGAACCATATTCAAAAGGAAAGTATATTTTGGTATTTGATCCTTTAGATGGTTCTTCTAATATTGATGTCAATGTTACTATTGGAACTATTTTTGCAATTTATCAACGTCTTGACCCATCTTTAAAAACACATGGTTCGATAGAAGACGTACTTCAACCTGGATACAAACAAATAGCTGCTGGGTATACTTGTTATGGTTCATCGACGACCTTGGTGTATACCAGTGGTCATGGAGTAGATGTTTTTACATTCGATCCTTCAATTGGCGAATTCTTTTTGACATTTGAAAAGGTGAAAATACCATTTAAGGGGAAGTATTATTCTGTGAATGAAGGAAATTTTCATAAAATGTCAAGGTCAATTAAAGCATACATTGAGTATCTAAAATTACCTTCTTCTGATGGAGTACGGCCTTACTCTTCGCGATACGTAGGCTCTGCAGTTGCTGATTTCCATCGTACATTACGATATGGTGGAATCTTTATGTATCCATCTTCCTATGATGCCCCTGACGGTAAATTACGGTTGCTCTATGAAGCAAATCCATTTTCATTTATAATGGAACAAGCAGGTGGGCAAGCAATCGATGAAAATGGTGCAAGAATATTAGATAAAATTCCAAAATCAATTCACCAAAGAACTTCATTTTTTGTTGGTAGCCCTGGTGATATAGAGGAATTAGTCTCATTCAAAGAATTGTACTCATAGATTTTTCTAGTTTTTATTATCCTCATTCACCTAACCTATGATTGTATATTACTTAGCACGTCTTGTTTGTTGTTTTTTTTTAGGAATTGTTATCCTGTCCAATCAAACTGGTTTTGCTCAGTCTGAAACAATCCAATCGAGATTACAATTTCGACTTCATGACTCACTGTATAACAGAATCCATTCTGAACTTCAATTACCACCTCAAAAAGCGATTGGATATACTGAATCAGAAATGAAGTATTATAATCCAGATGCGTACGTTTTACGAACAGTAATGAATGCATTCAATGATATTCGTTTTACTCATAGATATGCTGGTTCGCAATCAACAACATTAATTCAAAATGCTAATTCACTTGCATCAGTTATACGAATAGGATTTGGACTAACAGATGTTTCAGCAGGTCGTATGCTTCCATTAGTAACAGATTCACTGTGGGGAACTTCTTGGGCAGATAGTAATTCTTCTTCAATTATAGCAGTTCGAGCTATTGTAACAACTCCAATGAGTGAAGCATATAGATCTACATGGGAAAAGCAATATCCAGAACATATTCGTAAATTCATACTAAGAGTCTATATCGGTATTGAAGAAGCTCATAAATGGTTACAACCAACAATAGCATCCGTAGAACCAATTCTTACAATGACAATAGGAAGAAATGCGGGTAAAAATATCAGTGAGCGTAGAAATCATATACAAAACAATTGTTATGCTTTGGCTTCAGCTCCTTGGAATGAAACGCGATTAGGGCAACTTGCTACGACTCAATCAAATAGCTTTGAATTATTAGATGATTTTGATCGAAAATCGTTAGCTTTTGCATCCTCAGTGCTTTTCACACACATAGACAGAGCAATAAAGGAATTTAAAACTTCCGATTCATTATACTCGTTAGATTCAACAACAACGAAAAAGTTTGATGGAATTGTCTTATATACTCCTTTAGGAACTATAAGAGTAACTGGTACTGATAACGATATGGTGACGACTCAAGATCTTTTATGTATAGATTTAGGGGGTAATGACCGCTATCGTGGTAGGTTCGCCTCATCAATACCAATTGAACAACCAATTTCTGTTGTTATAGATCTTGATGGAAATGATGTTTATGATGGAAGTGATACAACGCATACAATAGGCAGTGGTTTGTTTGGCATTGGTTGTTTGATAGATGTCAAAGGAAATGATAGCTATATTTCAAAACATGCTGCTATAGGACATGCTCTCTATGGAGTTGGAATTGTTGCTGATTTTGAAGGAGATGATATCTACACAGGAAATGTATGGACACAAGGTTCATCTCACATTGGTGTTGGTGCTGTTGTGGACTACAAAGGAAATGATATTTATTCTTGTGCAGAACAATCTCAAGCAATGGGATCAACGCTTGGTGCAGGTATTCTATTGGATATTGAAGGAAATGATTCCTATATTGCTCGAGATGATGGAAACATTTCTGAAATGTATCTAAATCAATCGGTAGCTATGTCACAAGGTGTTGGATATGGACGTCGAGCTGATTTAGGTGATGGACATTCGTTAGCCGGAGGAGTAGGAATTTTAGTTGATGGAAAAGGTGATGATACTTATTCTTCTCAAGTATGGTCTCAAGGAGCGGGATATTGGTGGGGACTGGGGATATTAGAAGACCTTGGTGGGAATGATAAGTATCGTAATGGAAAGTATTCTGGAGGTGCAGGTGCTCATTTTGCCGTTGGTGTGTTTACAGATCTTTCTGGTGACGACGAATACAACCTTGGAAATGAAACTGCAAAAAATCAATATCACGGTCATGCCAGAGATGGTTCCCTCGGTTTAGCAACTGATGGCTCAGGTAATGATAAATATTTTTTGAAAACTCTTTCTGGTGGTGGAGCTGATTTGGGCTCAATTGGTTTTTTATGGGATAAAGAAGGTGACGATGAATATACAATTGATTTTGATGATCCAAAAGATGGTAGTGGCTGGTCAGATACACCACCATTAGGTGCAACGTCAATGTATCCATTGTTTCATACTTATCGAGATGATCTTATGACAATTGGTATTTTTTTAGATGAAAAAGGTGAAGACGCCTACATTTCTCGTCATAGCCAATCTGAAATAAGAGTAAAAAATCGTTCAATTTGGAAAAGTTTCCGTTCGCCAATTTCTAAAGGAGTTGGAATTGATAAATGATTTTTCATCAATACAATCTCTTCCAATAACTACTTTACCATTTTCACCACTGGTGAATGACTATTTATTGTCAAAAAAATCAATAACCGACTGCTTCCAAAGTTTTGAAATACCCTTAAAAGAACTTCTTCCAATTCGATTACTTCAGACCCAACAATATCGTTCATTACTTACAGCAATATTTACTCAGCATATAGAAGCAATCCCGCATTCTGAATCACAAAAAAAATCCTTACAATTATTCAACGATTCTAATGCTGCAGTTATAGTAACTGGTCAACAAGCAGCTATTTTAGGGGGACCATTTTATACTTGGTCAAAAATTGCTCATGCTATTGTGAGAGCAAAACAAGCATCTGAAAAACTTCAATATCCTGTTATTCCAGTTTTCTGGTTGGAAGATAATGATCATGACGCTAAAGAAGCTGGAGTGGCACATTGGTTTGACTCTTTTTATGATGTCCAAGAAATTTACTTTTCTTCAAAAAGAGAAACAAATACTGTCATATCAGAAATGAAATTGGATGAATCTGTTGAGCAATTTTTAGAGCAATTGATTGAACAAAAAAACTATCCATTTACAAAAGAACAATTACAAACGATATTAGAATTTCATAGAAATGGATTATCTGTTGCACATTCGTTTCATCAATTGGTACAAGCGTCTTTCAAAGATAGTGGATTGCTGATTCTTCGTTCCTCTGATGTTAGAAAATTAGGAGGATATACCAAGATTCTAATAAAAGAAATAGAAAATCCCCATATAACCTTTGAAACTGTTCAAAATGAAACAGAAAAGATTTTGTCATTAGGGTATGACCAACAAGTACAACCTCAAAAAGGACAGTTGTTTTATCATAATGGAACTAAGAGAAATAAAATATCAATCAATTCAGAGAATAAATATACGTTTCACTCCCGAACAATGATCAAGGAAGATTTTATAGGATTTTTTCAACAAAACCCAACAAGTTTTTCACCTTCAGCATTGTTACGATTAGTTTCTCAAGACATTCTATTACCTTCAATTGAAGTTATTATGGGACCAGGAGAGCTCTCGTATGCTGCGCAAACTAAAGGGTTATACGAATTGTTTTCAGTAACACAACCCAAGTATGTTTTTCGTAATCATTGTGTTGCATTGTTTGATTCATTTGTTGAAAGAACACTCCAAAAAGAGGGTAAACAATTAGAATGGTTGTTTTTGAGTGTAAAAGAAATGGAAGAAGAATTGTTTTCAGAAATAGAAAAAGAACATGGTATATCTGAAAAATTTTCGGCAAAGAAAATGCAACTGGCACAAGAATTGATGGGTTTTTATGAAGAAATGATTCGAAATGATCCTTCCATGATCGGACATTATCAAAGCATTCAAAGTAAGTTGAGTGCTTTGTTTACTAAATCTGAAAAAAAAGTGTTAGCTTCCTTTAAGAGAAAGAATAACATAAGAATGGACAAAATTCGTCTTATCTCAAAATTAATACATCCAAAAAATCGTCAACAGGAACGACTAATATCAAGTGCATACTATCTTATTCAGTATGGAATTGAAGAAATAGGTCAGAGATTAGTTCGTTCTTTTGAAGGAAAAAATGAACGTTTGTTCATACTGTCTTCATTATCTCCTAAATAATTTTGATTGTATGTGAAAAAAATTTTATATATTTACGTAATTATACGTAAGTATAGTACCAAAAAAAATGATAAAAAAGTCTAAAAAAATAGAATTTAATAACGATATAGTGAGATAGATTAATGAGTAAACCTTTTGTATTAGTCGTAGACGACAATAGAATTACTACAAAATTATTACGTAGATACTTAGATGCAAATGGATATGATGGCCAAGAAGCATATGATGGTATTGAGTGTTTAGAAAAAGTAGAAGAAAGAATTCCAGACGCAATTGTTTTGGATGTGATGATGCCTCGTTTGGATGGCTATGAAACAGCAAAGCGTTTGAAAGCAAATCCTAAATTTGCAAATATTCCGATTGTTATTGTTACGGCATTGAATGATGTTGCCAATCAATTAAAAGCAATTGAATCAGGAAGCGACGATTTCCTTTCTAAACCAATTGAAGATAAATTGTTAATTGCAAAAGTGAAAATGTTAACTACTATTAGTATTCAACAACGCAAAATGGATGCATTAGCTGGAGCTTTGGGCAAACCATTAGATTCTGCTTTAAATCAATTAGGATTTGAATAAGAACTTTTCATTTATGAATAGTTCTCGAAGTCAGAAAAAAGTCGTTATTATTGGATCAGGTATTGGAGGGCTTTCTACAGCCCTCCAACTGTTTAAAAAAGGCTTTCAACCTTTAATTCTCGAAAAAAATTCCTTCACTGGAGGAAAAATGAATCGAAGAATAATTCAAGATTGTTCTTTCGATACGGGACCTTCGTTGCTTACAATGCCCTTCCTTTTGGAGCAATTATTCCAAACTATTGAGAAAAAACCCCTTTCAGAATTTCTTACACTTTTACCAATTGATCCTATTTGTCGATACTTTTTCGATGATAACACCTATTTTGATGCATTTACAAACAAAGATGCTCTTCAAGAGGAATTACATCGTTTTTCTCCAGACTCAATAAAACCATTCTTTGATTATTTACAACATTCGGAAAAAGTTTTTTCGGCAACAAAAGATGTTTTTCTTTTTAACAAATTTGATGGATTTTGGGAGTTTTTTAAACCCAAAAATTTTTCATTACTTCCACAACTTTCATCGTTAAAGTTCTCTCAAAAATTTCACGATTTTAATACCTCTTTTTTTAAAGATCAACGATTAGTTCAATTGTTTGATAGATTTGCCACCTATAATGGCTCATCTCCATATTTAGCTCCTGCGACGTTAATGGTTATTCCATATATTGAGTTTCATTATGGCGGTTGGTATCCTAAAGGTGGGATGTACTCACTTGCGGAAGCACTAACTACATTAGTCCATTCTTATTCAATTCCATTACATACAAATGAAGGAGTAAGTGAAATTGTCCAAAAAGATGGCAAAATAACAGGTGTAGTTTCTGAAAAAGGAGAATTCTATCCTGCAGATATTGTCGTTTCAAATGTTGATTATCATCACACTCAAAAGTACTTATTGAAGAGAGCCGTATCATTGCCTAAAGACTTATCTTGTTCTGGATTCTCTTTGTTATTAAGGGTAAAAAAGCAACCTCTTGGAAAATTGCTCCATCATACTATAGTGTTTTCTACAGATTATAAGAAGGAATTTGAAGATATTTTTCAGAACAAGGTATTGCCAAATGATATGACAATATATATTTCAAATACATCGTTTACAGATAAATCTCAATCTGGAGAACAAACCGAAAATTGGTTTATTTTGGTCAATGCACCTGCAATAGAAGTTAATGATACTTTGTATCAACATCAGTATTCAAAATTGATACTTAAGAAATTGGAAGAACGTGGAATCTTGCAGAAGGAAGACATTTTAGAAATAGAGATTAGAGATCAATCAACATTTCAAAGTGAAACAGGTGCAACATTTGGGGCGTTATATGGGTCATCTTCTAATTCAATGTTTTCTGCATTTTTACGTCCAAAAAATCGGGATAAAAGCTTGAAAAATTTATATTATGTTGGTGGAAGTACACATCCAGGAGGTGGAATCCCATTAGTGATTCTTTCATCAATGATTGTTTCAAAAATGATTTCACAATAATATTCTTTTAAGATACTTCTTCTGTTACCAAAATTTCTACATATTGAATCAATGATATTTAGTATCTTTGCTCATTCTTCAACTTAATTTAATGAAAACGTATGAAAAAACTCTCTATAGCTAAGGTACTCTTTAGCATGTTCTTGTTAGTATCATTGCTGAGCTTTAACAGTTGTTCTTTTTTAAAAGGACTATCATCGGCAATGAATTCTTTGTCAAAACTGCAGTTTAAGGTTGATAATGTAAACTCTTTTTCAGCTGCTGGAGTAAATTTTTCAGGAAAAAAATCAATGACAGATTTTTCTATTTCTGATGGTCTTTCCTTAGCAAATACATTTAAAAACAAAAATTTTCCAACAGATTTGGTTATCAATATATCTGTAAAAAATCCAAATGATGGTTTATCTTCGCCAACAAAATCTGCTGTCACCCTTACAGGGCTGGCTTCTCGATTATTGATTGACGGAACACCAACAGTAAATGCGGATATCCTTTCTCCAGTGCAAATACCTGCGTCTAATCAAACAGTTATCGTTCCCGTGAAATTTAGTTTAGATATGTACCAGTTTTTTGGTAACGGTGGATATGATAAACTCATCAATTTGGCATTAGCATTAGCGGGTGTAGGTGGATCATCGAGAGTTAGTTTGGATGCCCAACCTACTGTTACATCTCCTTTAGGTGCTATTACCTATCCTTCAAGAATAATGATTGTTGATAAAGAATTTCGTTAATCTTTATGGGAATTCTTATTGCTGTTGTTGGATTGATAATGAGTGGAGCTGTTTCTCTTATGAGAGCATTTGTTCATTCTAATTTGGAATTTAGAACAAATGATATTCCCATTCCAGAAAAAATCATAGCAGCACTTACTTCTGCAAAAGAGCAGTACTCTTTTACAATTCTTTCCTTGCATATTGCAGATATTATGTCAACATTCATTGTTGCAACTGCATTTGCATGGACTGCTATTGCAACATACAACAATCCATTGTACTTGATATATGCAGAACTTATTGCGTTTTTCTCAATAGTTATAATCAAATATCTCGCAAGGATTATTGGTAGTCGAAAACCATTATCAATGGCGACAATTACTGTTATTAGTTTGCAAATACTTTTGTTTTGTATCAAGCCGTTTGCTTGGGTAACTACGCAAACGGTTCAATTTTTTGGTGGTGAAGAGCCTGAAGATACGTCCAGAAAAGAATTAGATGCATTGGTAGAAAATGCTCATGTCGAAGGAAGTCTTGATCCAGAAGAATATAGACTCATGAAATCACTTATGCAATTTAGTTCTGTAGAAGTAGCCGATGTAATGACTCCAAGAACTGTTGTCTTTAGTATGCATCAAGATGAAACTGTTGAAAACGCTTTACAAAGTTTAGAATCTCGTCAATACTCTCGTTTCCCAATATGGGAAGGAAGTTCGATAGAAAGTGTTACTGGGTATGTGATGACGAAAGACATAATGTGGGCTGCATTACGCGGTAACAAATCTGCTACTTTAAAGGAGTTTTCACGCAATGTTTACTATATTCCTGATAAAGCCGAATTAGACAAAGCTTTAGAACAGTTTATTGAGCGTCAACAACATCAATTTATCGTTGTTGATGAATATGGTGGTATAGAAGGTCTAATTACTTTAGAAGATGTAATGGAAACAATGTTAGGTGTCGAAATTGTTGATGAAGATGATAATGTTGTCGATTTACGAGAATTAGCAAAACAACGCCGTGATAAGAGGGTTGCATCTCACTCAATTTTCAAGGAGAATTCGGAAGAATGAAAGAAATACAAATAGTCTCTTCAACAGATGTTTATTCGCTCAATGTGTCTATTGAGAGATTAGAGTCAATTGAATCATTGCCAATCATTGTTTTTCTTCCTGGTTTAGCATCTTCGAAAGAGCAATGGAATGCTTTTCTTCCAATGGTACCTCCTAAATTTGGAGTTATTTCCATAGAATTACGTTCTCACGGTAAAAATGAAATGAGCATTACTCCTTTGACTATAGAACAAATGACAAAGGATGTTATTGATGTTTTGCAACAAAGTAATGCAACTTCTGTTCATTTGGTTGGATATAGTTTGGGAGGTTATATAGGTTTGAATCTTGCCAGAAAAAGACCTGACATTGTCAAAAGTTTGACAATGCATGCTACGAAGTTTTTTTGGAACGAAACTATCTATACTACTATGAATATGATGGTTTCACCGCATCTTCTTTTAGAAAAAAATCCAAAAGCAGCTCAGTTTATGCTACAAGATCATGGAGAAAAATGGCAAGAAGTGCTAAAAGCAGGACAAACCGTTCTAACGGAAGTCTATACGAATGGACTACAAGTAGAAGATATACTGTCAGTAGATTGTCCCGTTGTAGTAAGTGTTGGAGCCTTTGATGAATTCATTCCAGTATCAGAAGCTGCTGATTTGGCAACAGCATTACCAAAAGGAACATTGCAAGTTCTCCCATTTGTCAAGCATTCGCTAAAAACTGTACCACCGCAAGTATTCATTGCCTCAGTTTTAGCTACCATTGCTTATTCTGAAAAAATTCAAGGTAATTCTGAAATCAAAAAGGTTGTGGAGGTGGGTTCGTAAAATCTACAGGAATCTGTAACTTCACAGTTTTTGTAGTGTCCACAAGAATTTTTAAGGATTGTGATTGGTCGTTTTCTACAGAATATACCCCTATAGCCCTCCAATCAGTGAAAAAATTTCCTCCAAAACGAAGTGCTACAACAACATAAGGAAACTCTAAAGGTAATGGTTTGTTCACCTCGTCTCTTCTTAGTTTAAAAAAGGAGGAATCACTAAATCGTTGGATAGTATCTGTAAAAAAAGCCTCACCAGTTGAAATTGCCAAAACCAAATTAGTATCTGGTGGGTACTTCTGAAAAAATACTACCCTAATTTCTAATGCAGAATCTTTTGGAGGCCATTGGCTTTTACCACCTACAAATCGAATTGTTCCTTCTACTAAAGGTAATTGTGTTGGTGGAGTTACTACTTCTTTTGTAGGGTCTAAACCTCCACATGAACATAGGACAACTATTGCAAAAGTCAATATAAAAACGAGACTATAGTACATATATGTTTAGATGATTTATAAGATGATTCTTGCTCCAAAAAGTCTAGTCAATGTTTCTTCAATTTCAGACAAAACTGCTTTTTTAGATTCACTAAGTTTTTCTAATATTTCCAAAGAACCAGCTTGTGGCTCTGAAGGTTCCATTTCAGTAGGTGTTGAACGAACATTCATATTTCTTTCTATCAAGGCACATTCAAATTGTATTGTTTGATTTGCTGTAATCGTTCTCAGAATCTGTTGTATCTCCTTTTTTACGGAATTCATTTCTATGAGAATTGTCTCATTTTCACATAGACAGGTTACTACAGAATTATTGATATCAAAAGACGGAATATTGTTCATAAGTAAGGTTTGAACAATCAGAAATATGCTTTGATTTGCTGCCATCATTTGTTCCCAAGCATTGTAGATACGAGCATGGGTCAATTCTTGAGGATCATTCGAAGTTGACACTATCTTTTGAAGAGGTTGTTGATTGATTTCGGGAATGGTTGTAATTTCTTTTGTTCCTGAAGACTGAGTTGTTTCAATGGAGGAAGTCACAACACGTATATTTGCTGAGGCTGAATAGACCGGAGTACTTTCTTGCAACGTTGTAGGTGCTTCTTCTTCCATATCAATACCATTCAATTGATTTTTAACAATGGAAATAAGTTCAGATATTTCGTAGACTCGCCCCATTTGAGACATTTCCACTAAGGCTAATTCTAATCTAATAGTATGTTGTGTGCTTGTTTTCAATTGTTGTTCTGAACTTTGAACAACTCCAACAAAGCGTAAAATATCTGCATTAGAAAATTTCGTCGCTTCTTCAGAATAACGAACCTTGTATTGTTCTGCAACTTCTAACAAATCTGTTTTACCGGTAGATTGAACCAAAAGTATGTTTCGAAAATGTTCAATTAACCCATTAAAACATTCATGAACACTAAACCCACCACTTGTTACTACAGAAACTATTTCGAACATCTTTTTCGCATCACGATGGAAGATTGCCGTCGTAATATCAAAAAACAAATCATCATCAATGACACTGAGGGCATTTCGAGCTGCTGTAATCGTGATATCCTTACCACAAAATGCTATTACTTTATCAAAAATACTTTGAGAGTCTCTCATAGAACCATCAGCTTGTTTTGCTATAAGTAGCAAAGTAGGTTCATCTATGGTGATGTGTTCTTGTTGTGCAATAAACTGCAACTGAGAGATGATATTTTTGATATCCATTCTCCGAAAATCAAATCGTTGGCATCGACTAACAATTGTTGCTGGGACTTTATGAATTTCAGTAGTAGCAAAAATAAAGAGCAAATGAGGAGGTGGTTCTTCCAAGGTTTTTAACAAGGCATTGAAAGCTGAGGTTGAAAGCATGTGAACCTCATCGATAATATACACTTTATACTTGCCATTTACTGGAGGATATTTCGAATTTTCGCGAAGTTTTCGAACGTCATCAACTCCATTATTGGATGCTCCATCTATCTCGATAACGTCAATAGAATTTCCTTGTGTGATGGAAGTACATGAAACACATTCGCCACAAGGTTCAAGATCAATTTGAAGATTCATGCAGTTTAATGCTTTTGCAAGTACTCGAGCGGAAGTTGTTTTCCCAACTCCACGAGGTCCTGTGAAAATATACGCGTGATGAACTCGTTTTAATTCTATAGCATTTTTTAAGGTAGTGGATATGTGATCTTGACCCACTATTGCATCAAATCGTAGAGGTCTCCACTTTCTGGCTGTTACTACATAATTGCTTTCCATAAAATTAATGACTATTAGTGTAAAAAAACGAATTTATTAACGAAATTACCATTCACAATGAAAATCATCTTACGTATTGCCATTGTTTTATTTCTCTTCAACTTCGGAGTTACGAATAGTTTTTCTTTTACAAATGTACCAAAAAAATCAACAGTCGAGTATAAAAAAGGTAGATTGTGGGTTCGTTTGTTACACGAGGCAAGCCCAAATTCAGTTTTTCAAAATTTCATTATAGCTGATAGAATTTTGAAACCACATCAATCACTGACATTTGATCAATATAATTACCAAGTATCGAAAGAATTTTCTTCCAAAAGAGCAAATATCATTCGTTCGGAAGAGCCCTTATTACGAACCTATATCATTGAGTGGAAAGACGAACGAACTAATGAGGAAGTGGTTCGTTCATTGTTTGGAACTAAGCAAGTTGAATTCATTGCGTATGATTATCTTCCTCAACTTCATTCAACAACAACTACTCCAAATGATCCTATGATATCTCAACAAGGATATTTGGATGTTATCAAAGCGAAAGAGGCTTGGAATATCTACGATGGTTCACCTTCGATTGTCGTTGCAGTTATTGATGATGGTGCTTCGCAAGATCACCCTGATTTGAGGGATAACATCGCTGTAAATACTTCTGAAGTTGCAAATAACAATATTGATGACGATGGTAATGGATATATCGATGATTTTAATGGATATAACTTTGCAAAAGAATATGAAAATGGAGGTCAATGGGGAAATACCTTCAACCCAAATGACCATGGTAATGGAGTTACAGGTATTGTTGGAGCAACTGCTAATAATGGAATTGGAATAGCAGGTGTTGGAAACAAATGTAGGGTGTTTCCTATAAAAGCATTTACTCGTGAATCAGAATCTGTAAAAGAGTTTTTTGGATATCAAGCCTTAGTCTATGCAGCTCTGCAAGGTTTTAAAGTCGCAAATTGTTCTTGGGGAGTTGGTGGAAACAAGTCGCCGATTTTCCAATCAATTATTGATTTTTGCGTAGCTCGAGATATGTCAATTGTTGCAGCTGCAGGAAATGAAAGTACGTTTTCAGAAGCTGTCTACCCTGCAAGTTATTTCGGTGTGTTGGGTGTTGGAGAAACAGATTTATCAGGAAGGGTTACCCCTACTTCATCCTTAGGAGCAAATTTGGGAGTAATGGCTCCTGGGTATGATTCTTACAGTATTTCGGGTACATCAGGTTATGACGGAAATTTAAGAGGAACTTCCTATGCTTCACCTATGGTTGCTGGAGTTGTTGCCTTGATACGTGGTAAATATCCTGAGTTAACTGCTATGGAAGCCTTAGAACATGCTCGCAATAGTGTTGATGACATCTCTTTACTAAATCAATTTGATGCACCTTATATTGGTGGGAGTATTAATGCTTTGAAAGCTGTTTCAAACCCTCCTTTTGATCAACCTGGTATCAGACCATTGCGAGAACCTATTTACAAAAACAACAAAGGTGAATTGCTTTATTCCTATAAAATTGGCGATACTGTTTCTATGTATTTACCCGTGAAAAATTATTTAGGTAATGGCACTAGTATCAATTGTACTTTAACAGCACCAAGTGATTTTACAGGAAATTTGTCGTTAATAAACCCAACTGTTACAATAGAAAATATTGCACGAAATGAAGAACGAGAAATTGGTCCATTTCAATTTGTATTCAACTCTATTCCTACACAACTTTTACTATTTAGAATTGATTTTAATGATAATAAAGGATATTCGAATTTTGCACATTCGTTGTTTGAAAGTCAAAAACCATATATCATTATTCAAAATGATTCACTAATATATTCACTATTTGCAAACGGAACAGTTGGCTATGAGTATTTAGATAGTGAAAAAATTGGTGAAGGATTTGGTGTTAGACCAATAGTATCATTTTTAGAAAACGCAACGTTGATGTATTGTGCTGGTAATAGTGAATTTTCTGCCTCTGTTGCTTATTCAATGGCTTCAAGTTCCGAAGAAAATTATAAGTTTGAAATAGTCAAACCTGTTTACGATGGAGATGATAATAAAAGCATATTTAGAAAAGATGGTGTTGATATAGAAGTCAAGGCTATTCCGCATTCATCTACAACAACGGTAACAAGACATACAATTAAACTGAAAAATACTAATTCTTCACTCATTCCTTTCCCTTCTGTAGGATATTATATGGATTGGGATCTAGGTCCTGGTGGATCACATAATTCTGTTTCAGTATTTCCTGAGGCTGTTTTTGGTGTTCTAAATCAAAACTATGCTTTAAAAGTGAACAGACCTAAGACAGAGAATATTATAGGTATGTCAATAAGTTCCAAAGAATCCGATCTTTCTTTTAAAACTATAGGAGGATTTCGAGAAGTTATTTCAGGTAGTGCAATCTACTCAAAACTTCGTGGACAAAGTGATCTAAGAAATGATGCCGGAGATATTGCAACATCTCTTTCTGTTACTTTTGAGCAAGGATTAGCACCAGGTGAAGAAAAAGAATGTTTTATTTGTATGGGTCTTTCATATAATGAGGCATCGTTAGCTCAAAAGCTCAAAGAGTGTATGAATGCAACCTACGTTTCGGTACAAGAACAACCAGACAGAACTTCATTTGAAGTGTTTCCTAATCCAACTTCAAATGTTGTGAATATTGTAGTTCCAAGCAAAGGTCAACTTATCGTAAGAAACTTGTCTGGAAAAGAGATTTTGTCTATGCCTATTGAAAATAGAGCAAGTTTTACTACGAATTCTTTACCAATTGGTGTGTATCTGTTTGAATACATTGGTGAAAATGCAATTTCACAAACGTCATTAGTCACTATTACACGATAAGGAACAATGGCAGGACATAGTAAATGGGCAAATATAAAGCACCGAAAGGCTGCAACGGATAAAAAACGTGGTAAGGTGTTTACTCGGATTGCCAAAGAAATTATCATTGCTGCAAAAATAGGTGGAGGAGATCCGAATGCAAATCCACGTCTTCGAATGGCTATTCAAGCTGGACGGAGCGTGAATATGTCCTCAGATACCATCAAAAAAGGAATTCAACGCGGAACTGGAGAAATTGAAGGAGCGTCCTACGAAGAAATCACATTTGAAGGATATGGTTCATCTGGTGTGATGTTTATTATTGAAACAGCTACCGATAATCGAAAACGAACAATTGCAGAAATACGAGCTGCTTTTGCCAAATATGGTGGAAATCTTGGTGAAACAAATGCAGTTTCATGGAATTTTGACTATTTTGGCGTGATTTCCATTCAAACTAATGGTGTTACCGAAGAACAACTCTTAGAAATAACTATCGAAATTGGGGCTGAAGATTGTTTAGTGGAAGAAGAAACTTCCATTGTTTTGTGTGCACCAGATCAATTAGCAACTTGTGAACAAGCGATAATTTCTCTTGGATATGTTGTTGATTCAACAAAATTTCAGTATTTTCCCAAAAATACCGTTAAAATTCTCTCTGAAGAAGAAAGAAAACCTGTTGAAAAATTGATAGATGTTTTTGAAGAGCATGACGATGTTCAGGAATTATATACGAATTATGAATTTACAGATTAAGTACAACTGCTAATTTCTGCTATGAGAACTTTATTACTCTCTTACTTTCCTACTAAAATATTCTGTAGCATTCTCTCTTGTTTATTACTGTTTGTCGTAGACAGCTGTTCTACTAAAGATGCTCAAGCGTCTGTTGTAGAACAAAAAGTGATACCTAAAAAAGTAGTTCCTCAAAAGTCACCTGTTACCTATAGCACAAGAAAAGTGAGTAATGGTAAAGAGTTGCGAAATGAATTAGGAGATTCATTATATATGATCACCTTAAAGGTAAATCGTCGTGGTGGAGTTCGAAAAAATGAAGAGTTTCTTATTCCATCAGGTTCGTTGAATCCATTGGACTATTCTCCATACCCATTGCAAATTGATTCCTTAGCTTTGATACCAAAATTTGTTGTTGTTTCTCGCAGAGTTCAAACATTTGGAGCCTATGAATATGGCAAACTCCATCGTTGGGGACCTGTTAGTACTGGTAAAAAAGCAACAAAAACACCTGAAGGACAATACTACGCATATTGGAAATCTCGTTGGCATAGAAGTACGGTCGATTCGAATTGGATTCTTCAATGGAGTTGGAATATTGACCCAAAAGGCGGTGGAATCTCAATGCACTTATATGATATGCCTGGTAGACCAGCATCACATGGGTGTGTTCGTTTGATGTTAGATGATGCAAAATGGTTCTTTGCTTGGGCAGAAGGTTCCAAAACAGGTACGACAGGAATGAAAAAAATGGTCTACGGTACACCGGTTATCATCTTTGGTGAGTATGATTACTCAAAACCTCAACCATGGAAACAATTACCAACGAACCCAAATGTAACCGATATATCAGAATCAGAAATTTTAGCATTTTTTGAGAAATCTAAAACAGAAGTATTAGAACATACCGAATGGCGAAAACAATTAACTTCCAACAAATAATTCTAAATGCAAGAGTATAAAAAGTATCTCCAACCAAAATATGTATCTCAGTTAGAATCGTTAGAATTAAAAGCTCGTTTGGTTGTAGAAGGATTTATCACTGGAATGCATCGTTCACCCTATCATGGTTTTAGTGTCGAATTTGCAGAACATCGACAATATCAACAAGGAGATGAATTACGCTATATAGATTGGAAAGTTTTTGCTAGAACGAATAAATACTTTGTCAAACAATTTGAAGAAGAAACAAATCTTAGAGCATTGATAGCCGTAGATGTGAGTGGCTCTATGGGCTATGCTTCAAAAGGGAATATTTCTAAGTTAGAATATGCAACATATTTGGCTGCTTCACTTAGTTATTTAATTATCAAACAAAAAGATGCGTGTGGATTGGCTATTTACAATAATGAAGTTGTAGATTACTTGCCATGTCGAGCAAAAATATCTTACATACAAGAGCTTCTACAACGCTTAGATGCGATTAAACCATCGAATACGACAAATACTGCCTCTGCATTACATTCGCTCGTAGAGCGAATCTCTCGACGCGGAATCGTTATTCTAATTAGTGATTTTTTTGATGATCTGGACAAAATCAAACAATCAATCAGACACTTTCGACACAACCACCACGAAATGATTGTGCTCCAGCTTTTAGACCCAAGAGAAGTTGATTTTAAATTTGGTTTTGCAACTGCTTTCAAAGATATGGAAACTTCGGAAGAAATGTCTACAGTTCCTAATCAAATTCAGCATTCCTACAAAAATGCCATTGAACAGCATTGTAATTCTCTTCGCACTATTTGCCGTCAACAAAAAGTTGACTATCATCTAATTACAACAGATCAACCGTTCGATAAAGCATTGAGAGAATATATGGTGAAACGTAATTCCTTATGAAAAAACAACTACATTCTTTAGGTAAAATATTTGTACGATTACTGTTCATTTTGCCTGTATTTCTACTATTTGGTTGCCCACATACATTGGTTGACCAAATGGAAAAAATGCTTCCTCCAAAAGGGTATAAGCCTGTCTATTTGAAGTCGGCTCAACAGTATACTTCTTTGTTAGAACGAATTGAAGCCTACAAAAAACTTACCCCAGCAGAAAGACTCAATCTTCCTGAATCCGTTAAAAAAGAATTGGAAGTACTTTCCCAACAAATACGCTTTGAAGTTTTGTCAGTTGATGCACATAATTATCCAAAGGAAGTAACTGCGAAATTATTTCTCTATGATGCAGATGGTAAATATATTAGTGGATTAGCTCCACCGAAATTCATGGGAAATGGTGATTATAAAAACTATTGGTTTTCCGTTGTAGATTCGTGCAATGGTGTTTCAACAAAAGTAGAGAACTATAAAATAGAAGAGATTCGTGAAGATGCGGCCAGTTCTCATGCGATAATATTTGTATTAGATCACTCGGGATCTATGGGTACAAAACGTGCTACGAAACTCCAAGAAGCTCTCCAAGCAAATTTCAAATATATCAAAAAATCTGATTATATCGGTGTCATTAAATTTGATACGAATATTGAGTTAGAAGTTCCATTGTCAAATGATAAAAACTTTTATTCTTCAAGATTTACTGTAGATGGATTGGACAATCATGGTGGAGGAACTGCCCTTTTTGATGCAGTGCATTTGGCAATTAATCATTTAGAGCAAAAAACTGATGGAGCACATTTTGCAATTAATAATTCATACCTAAAAGCTAAAGATACCTTACAAAAATCTATCGTATTGTTTAGTGATGGAGATGATAACTCCTCCAAAATCAAACTAGATAGTATTATCAATTATGCGGCTTCAAAAGGAATTGCTATCTACCCAATTGCATACGGATTAACAGATGAGAGCTTTTTGCAATCTATGGCTGATTATACTGCCGGAAGATTGTATAGAATTTACACTACCAGAGAATTTCCTTTTGTCTTTGGGGATATTTATCGTAGACTTCGCGGGTATTACAAACTCACCTACCAAGCACCTGAATGTGAAGGTATTCATACGCTCAATGTTTCTTTGAAATTACCTGAAATGAATAATGCTACCTTTACCGATTTTGGAATATATGACAAATCTGTTTTCAATAGATTTACTCCACTAAATAGTATTACCTTTGTCGATATTCATTTTGAAACTGGTAAGTTTGAAGTGTTGCAGGAATCTTTTGGTGAGATACAAAAAATAGCGACTTCCTTACAAAATAGTAAATCAATTAAAATAGAAATTCGTGGACATACTGACGACGTCGGTAGTGATGATGATAATCAAACCCTCTCAGAACAAAGAGCAAAATCAGTAAAAAAAGTACTTGTTTCCATGGGTATCGATGCGAATAGAATTTCAACAAAAGGCTTTGGTGAATCAAAACCACTCTTGCCAAATACATCTTCAGAAAACAGAGCAAAAAACAGGAGAACAGAATTTGTTATCGTTGATAAATAAAACACTTGTTTGTATGTTTGTGCTATTTCTATCATTTCAGATAGTTGTTGCACAGTCGTATGTATTGGAAGTAGGCAAACAATATGAACTTCCAATAAGATATCCTGTTGTCATAGGTACTTATACTTTTGAAGCAACGGTTAAGTTATCCAATCCAACGGTGTTCTTTCCAGAAGGTTTGTCCCAAACATCTACTTCTACAATTTCGAATCACTCATTAACTAGGATTACAGACTCAACATACTCTCTTGTTGCGTCTGTAACAGCAAATCAAGCAATAGATACGGCGTTTTTTCTTTGGGGAACAGCACTTGCAGGGAATGATTCGACCACGACTATTCAATTGATTAATTTTCAAGTCAATGAAGTTCCAGTTTCAGAGTACGAAATTCGTTTGCTCACGACTTCTGTTGGAACCAGACGTCCGTATGTTCGATTTTCCGTATTTGATCCAGGGTTTCCAAATCCAATTACATCCCAAGAAACTATAACATACGCATATAAAATTGATATTCCATCAGATGTTCGGTTTTATGCAGTAACCCTCAATGGAACCCAAACATTAATTGGAGACTTCAAAAATGTTCCTTTTGGAGTTCACACTTTCCAGTTTACACCCGGACCCTTATGGGCTTCTGGAAACTATTGGGTAATGTTTGAAACTGTAACTGGCACTCGTTATCAACCACTTCATATTCGAAATTAACAATGAAAACTAGTAAGTATTGTTGTCTATTGACATTGTGTTTCGTTATGTTGGTAATTATGCCAAACAATCATATAATAGCGAAAACATTTGAAACATCATTATTAGATTCAACAGAAGAAATTGATTTCCCAGAAGAGTTTCCAGAAGATTTTGACTTTCAAAAAGAGTTTTTTCAATATGTTTCATCTGGTTGGTTGCCAACTCCATTTCCGAAACAAAGTATACTCGTTGGATTAAATAGTTCTTTGAAAGTTGATGAAGTTCGTAACATGCGTTCAGCTGGATTTGTACCAACGACAAACCCATTGCAAGGTAACGTATTCTTTAGAGATAGATATAGATCATTCCCTGATGATTATTTTACTACTGTCGATCCATTTAGCACTGAAATGACAGAAGAACAATCGTTAGTAGCACCATATTTGAATGAGTATTCTTTAGAGTATGTCCTTCAAGGCTATATTCCAGTTTATACACAATTTAGAACTGGATATAGAGAGTCTCGTTCTGTTCTTACATCTATGGACACATCTCGATCGTATCTTGCATTATCTGGAAATAAGAAGAATTTTACAGAAATAACCACCATTGATATATTCGAACGTAGATGGTTCTTTACTCCTAAATTGATGATACCTGTATATGGATTATATGCAATTACCGAAGATCAAAGTATATCTTCGGTTTACTACCTATTTGGTGCCTATGATATGGAATATGCCTTTTCTATAGAAGTTCACCAATATGCACAATTGGCGGATGTGAAACAAGAACTTCGCTATGAGAATGGGACGGATGTCCAAACAATCGAGATAAAAGAACAGTTATCAACACTAAACAAATTTAGAACAAATCTTCATATAGGAAGCGGCGTAGACTTTTCTGTTGATAACTTTCGATTGCAATTGGAATTGTATGCAGGTTATCCTACAAGAAGCATCCTTTCAGATGCTTCTTGGAGAGAGTTTCCGTGGGGAATTCGGTTTAGTCTTGGGGCAGAATTCTAACTATTTAAAGTTAGTAAATTGTGTTGGAAAGGGAAGATTGGCATTACGAACCAAATTCATAATTTCTTGTAATTCGTCCTTACTTTTCCCAGTAACCCTTACTTGTTCATCTTGAATTTGAGAGGTTACTTTTATTTTTGAGTCACGAATCAAAGAGGTTATTTTTTTTGCATCGTCCTTTTGTAAGCCATTTTTCATAGTAATGGTCAATCGAACTGTTTTTCCGCCTGTATTTTCTATTCCACCATCTTCTAAAGCAAGAATTGATATTCCGCGTTTGACACATTTTGCATGAAACGCTTCTTGTGCTGCAGTAACAAAATGTTCACCGTCAGCCTTGATAAACACTTTTTTATTTGCCTTATCTAAGGTAATGTCAGCATTAGAACCACGAAAATCGTAACGTTGTTCTATTTCACGACTTGTTTGGTTGACTGCGTTGTCAACTTCTTGAATATCAACTTCTGAAACTATATCAAAAGAGAAAGTAGATGCCATTGTTTTAGTTATAAGTTATGATTAATAAGCACAAAAATACGAAAAATAGTATGATTGTGGTGTTGTGTTTCAGCTTAGAACAAAAAAAAGCCCCATGTAAGGGGCTTTTTTTATTAGTTGTTGATAATGAATTTTTTCATTACCAAACCTCGAGGATGTTTAATTCTTAAGAAATATACACCTGTCGGTAAATTCATTGAAGGAATATTGATAGTGTGTTGACCAACTACAAATGTTGAAGTACCTAAAGCTGAACGAACATTCCCTTGAACATCCAAGATTTGAACTTCTCCATTAAACTCTTCAGAAGTTGTCATACGAATAGTTGAGAATGATGATAGAGGATTTGGTGTTACTTCCTCAACGTTCAGTCCACTTATAACATTTCCGACAGAGGTATTAAGCGTAACAGTAAACTTTCGTGTCGGACTAGCAGAACCCATTGTCCCATTAGCATCATTTTCAATTTTCCAATAATAAGTACCTATATTAACTAATGTATATTGAAATTGTGTTGATGCAGTATTTATAACAAAAGCATTAGAAAAATTTGAATCTGTATCAATATAAACTCTGTACATTACATTCGGATTTGAACCAGTTATTGGGGTCCACATTAAATTTAGTTTATCATTAACTGTTCCTAAAACTTCAAAAGCGTCTGGTGGTGCAACTAACGTCGTAGGTGTACCAGGTGCAGAAATTGTAAATGATTGAATATCATCGAATCCTGCAAAGGTCCAATCTAACTCATTTTTTGCACTAACCCACCAATAATACGTACCTGGTTGTAAATTATCAATTAAACGAGTTGTATCATTTTTCGTTGAGTCGGTCATAATAATATCACCCATAAACTCATCTTTGGATACTTCTACCCAATACTTAGTTGTTTGTACAGGGTTTTTCATCCATTTGAGTAGAACAGAAGTTCCAGAAATAACTTCTTTATTCATTGGAAACACAGTAACAACTTTTCTCGGTAGAGCATTTCTTTTCAAAGAATATACTGTTGAATATGCAGACCATCCAGTAGGACCATTGGCACGACATCTCCAATAATATGTCTGACCATTGACCAATCCAGAAACTGTAGCAAATGTATCTTGTGTAACCGTTGGTTGACCTAATAAAGAAGCAAATGTTGAAGAAGTAGAAATTTCAAATTGATATTCAGTTGCGCCTTGACCGGGATACCATTGGAATGTTTGAGCTGCATCTTCAGTTTCAGCACCATTCATAGGTAGATTTAACACTACATTAGGAGTAAAGTTTCCTTGTCCCAAAATGAAATCTAATTTGACATTTTCATTTGATAACTGAATATTACGAACAATTGGAGCCGGTAATTCTCCACCACTTGCTGTTACAGTCATCGAACCCGAACCTGTATACGGAATTGCATAACCACCAGAAGTAGAAGTTGTTGCATAATAGGTACCAGTTGCAGGCATCACTTGAACTCCAGAAAGTCCTTCACCGAGGTCATAAAAATTGTTGTTATTCAAATCTTTATAGACAACTCCTGTAATAAATCTAGTTGTACCTTTAATTCCAAAATTTTGAGTAACTACTAATGGACCAACTTGAGAAGGCTGTTGAACAGATAAAATTCCTATTCCAACTTCACGGAATTGAGAACCTTCATAGTTCATAATGTTTTTTCTATGCCCTAAAGTCACTTGGTTATCAGCACCCCAGTCAATATTAAATCCTGCATGTGCATGCCATACACTTTTTGCATAACTAAAGACATTTTCACCTAAACCAGACCAACCTGTGTAACCGGCTAAATTCACTCGTTGATCCATAGAAGAACCGTTACTTCCAGTATGTCCTTGGAATTGATTTGTTCTCATATCATTTGAATGTCCTCTAGCTGATTGAATCAATTGTGCATTAAATGCTAAAGGAGCTCTCGCTGGATATGTAGAAAATTGTTGTTGTACAAGTGATTTGCTGATATTGAAGAATGATATTGCACCTTGAACATCTCCGTCAGGATTATTTACTAATCGATTCCCTTCTTCGGTAGGATTAGCACGAGCTTGATTGATATACTCTAAGTTTAACTGCTCCATAGCAGTTGGGTCACCATGCGAGTATGGAGTAGAAGGAGCCATAAGTATTTCACCTGTTTTTAACGGTACATCTTGTACATTCGTAACAACACGTGAAATTGATGGAGGATTCTGTTGAGGAAACTGATGTGAACGTTGGCTCTGTGCTTTTGCAGAACCACAAACCATAGAAATCACAGAAACAACTGTGAAGACCATAGTGAAAATACGATTGTAATTCATAGTAGTATATTAATTTTACATAACAAATATCTACAAAATTACAAAAATATTTGAACAATTAAAACTTAATCGCTACTACAACTGCTGCAACTTGAGCAAGATGAGCCAGAATCTGAACTTGAGTCAGAAGTAGAATCAGAAGAACTTCCCAATGAATCGCTGGAATTGTCTTGATAATCTGAAGTATCTACTTCTAATTGTCTGCTCGTTTCTTCTGAAAAAATTGAAATAGAGTCATCATGAACTGGAGCATAATCGACGTTAGGATTAAAAGCATCGTATTGACTAGTATCTACTCCATTAGTGTCAATGTTCATCAATGGTGTGTAGTTCTCATCGATTATTTGAACATCATGATAATGGATGGCATTATGATAGGACAAATCATTCCATAAATAAGCATAGAGTAAAAAATCATCCCACCCATAATAATCATCATAATGCTGGTAATCTCTTCTACCAGAGGTTGTTGAACGTTGTGGAGCACCTTTGGAAAGAGCTGAGGCTGTTCTATTGCGAATAATGGATACCTCAGGATTTGTTCTAAGAATAGCCATTCCAATATTGTTTGCCATTAACGCCATCAATACGCCATTGCAAAACTCATTGAAGTACCGTTTTGATTTGTCAACAACTGCATCGTATTTTTCTTGTGAGGAAAAAATATCTACCATTCGAGACTTTAATTCATCTGTCGTTTCATTGGGAGCTTTTTTGAATGTATTGAGAACAGCTGTTATCTCTATATTGATAGGAGCTATTCCTACTTTTGCACGTTTGTTGACAGTGACCTCGAGTAGATAATGTAACGTATCTTCATTATGCTCAAATACTAATTCCAACTTTTTGAAAGTATCAGATTCAATATCTTCTACATTCCATCGAAATTTATCGACAGCTTCTACCATATCATCGGTTTTACCTTCTGTATCAACGTAGATATCTCTATCGTCTAAACTTAATCTAATGATATTGTTAATTTGCTTAGATTTCATTGCACGATGAATGTTTTGCAATACCGAAGAAGCATTATAAGCAAACGATTGAATAACCGGTCCTTTTGCACCCGAAAGAGATAACCATAATTTTTTAAAAAAATTGGTTGGTTGTTGTTCTTGTTCAAAAGAACTAACAGAAGGTGTAATGTCGATTGTCGAACGAAGTATCATAGTATTAAAATGAATTTGTTTTAGTTACTACAAAATCCACATTGTGCAGGTACATCAAAACTAGAAGTATCTCCCCAGAAAAATTCTGGTGGTTTGCCAAAATGAAGTGCATACAAGGTCAAAGTTTTAACAAATTTTGTTTGGTTTTCATCCTCTTTTCCACCAGGAGAATGATGTATGAATTTTCCAAAATATTGTGTACATATTCGTTCGTATTCACGGGTACAAAGTATCAACTCATGCCATGCTTTGTCCACTTTTATTGCAGGACTTAATGACGTACCAGAATATGCAATGAGCCATAAAAACCGAAGAACTTCCATCTGTGCTTCAGTTGCAACTTCTTCGTTGCATTGCAAAGTATTTTGAATTTTCGATACTAATATAGGGATATTATTGGAAATTTCAGAATGAATTTCTTGCAACTTTTTTTTGTCAACGAGAACTTGCATCTACTTAATCAAATGATATATTCAGTTTTTGTGCAAAATACGATATTGTTTTGAGTAAACCCTCTTTTCTTTGTACAGTAGGAGTCCAATCAAGAAGTTCTTTTGCTTTTGAGATGTCAGGTTGACGAACTTTCGGATCGTCTAAAGGCAATTCTTTAAAGATAATTTCAGAAGTAGTATTTGTTAATTGTTTGATTTCCTGTGCTAATTCTAACATTGTCAATTCATCAGGATTACCAATATTGACAGGGTCGGTACAATCACTTAAAAGTAACCTATAAATTCCCTCTACCAAATCATCAACATAACAGACGGAACGTGTTTGCGAACCATCGCCAAAAACCGTCATAGGTTCTCCTCGTAAAGCTTGAGAAACAAATGCAGGAATTGCACGCCCATCTTCAACACGCATTCTTGTACCATAGGTGTTAAAAATTCTTACAATCCTTGTTTCTACATTGTGGTAACGATGATAAGCCATCGTGATAGCCTCAGCAAAACGTTTTGCTTCGTCATATACTCCTCTGACACCAATGGGATTTACATTTCCCCAATAATCTTCTTTTTGAGGGTGAATCAAAGGGTCACCATACACCTCAGATGTTGATGCAAGTAGAAATCTTGCTCCTTTTGCTTTTGCCAAACCTAATGCTTTATGAGTACCTAAAGACCCTACTTTGAGAGTTTGGATTGGAACTTTTAAATAATCTATAGGAGATGCTGGAGATGCAAAATGAAGTAGATAGTCTAAATCTCCTTGAATATACATATATTCAGTAACATCATGCTGAATAAAATGAAAATTAGGATTACCAATATGATGGGCAATATTATCTACCGAACCAGTAATAAGATTATCCATACATGTAACATGAAATCCCTTCGAAAGGAATTTATCGCAAAGATGTGAACCTAAAAATCCAGCACCACCAGTTATAAGTACTCTTTTCACTAAACATCTCCTCCTTGTGGACGAATTATAATTTCTTCAACCATCATTTTATCAGTAATACTTAGTGCAATTGCTTGAATAGTTGTCTCTGCAACAGAGGATGCATCCATCATGCCGTCGCCTAATTTTTTTAAATTTTCCTCTCCCCAAATTGGAGTTTTTGTTGCTCCAGGGAGAATATCAATGACCCGAATATTCAATTTGCGTTCTCTCATTTCTTGACGTAATGAACGAGACATTAACAAACTTGCAGCTTTTGATGCACCATAAATTGAGGACAAAGTAAACGTTTTCACAGCGGCAACAGAAAGAATATTTACAATTGTTCCACTATTTGCTTCTATCATGGAAGGCAACACTGCTTGTGTACACATAAATTGACCCTTGGTATTTGTTGCAAATACATCGTCAAAATCTTGAACAGATAAATCACTAAAGTTTCCAAAACGTCCAATCCCTGCATTATTGATAAGAATATCAATAGTAGGAGTGGATTTGAAAATTATATTTTTTGCATTTAATACGGATTGTTCTGAAGTAACATCACATTCAACAACTGTAACTGATGTTAATGAGGATAATTCTTTTTGTAATGTTTGTAACTTTGAAACTGAACGTGCAGAAATGAATAGGGTAGCACCGTATTCTGCACAACTTCTAGCAAGAGCTTCTCCAATACCAGAGCTTGCACCTGTTATCCACACAACAGTATTTTTTAAATTTATTTGAGGCATAGATTTATTTAGAATTTGTAAACCAATCTTGAACAGAGTTTTTTGTTTTATTCGCAGTATCTTCTAATTGAGATAACACAGAAGAAACTACAGAGGTTAATTGATCTTTTGACATTGAAAAATCTTGTTTGTATGATGATGTTGCTTTCGCAAATGAGTCAAATGTAGAAGAAGACTGTTGTTCGAATGTTCCATCTAAGATACTTTGGTAAGCTCCTGAATCAACCCATGTTTTTAGTTGTGTTAATCTTGTAACTGGGAAAGGATGAGTCGCATCGAACTCATTCATCAGTTTTAAAAAACTATCTTTTATCGACTCACCTTGTTCATATTCGAGTGCTTGTTTGAAAAATTCATCAATATCCATTTCTTGTAAAAATGGACCACCTGCTAATTTCATTAAAACAGAATAGGAAATCATAGGTTCTTGCACAACTAATAGTCCAGCCCGATCAGCAGTCAATTCACTTTTCCTATCCCATTCACGTAAAGCTCCCACTAATGCTAATATTGCGGTTTGTCCTAAAGGAATCGAAAAAGCTGAAAAGGAGAATCTAAGTAACATTGACAACAACGTTTTATACAAAACATGACCACTAAGAATATGCCCAACTTCATGAGCAACAACAGCTAAAAGTTCTTCATCAGAACATTGTTGAACCAATGCCGAATTTAACACTATAAATGGTTTCGAAACTCCAACTGCACCTGCATTCAAAAATGGATTTTGCGAAATAAAGGTTTCCGGTTGTTCTTTTGCATTGAGAATAGTACAAGATTCTTCGACCATCCTATGAATTCTACCAAAAGAAGTTGGCGTAACTCTTACAGCAGAGGCTAACGTTACTTGACGTAATGAACGCTCAGTTGTTCCTCCCATTAACGTCTTTAAAAGTGAATCTAATCCGGGAATCGACCTAAGAAGATCCAAGGCAGCTCTATCTGTAGGATGTTCCCATTCTCTACTTGAAGAAGTAGAAAGAACTTTTTTTGATTTTCTGAGAGTATTTGCCATATGCAGTTTCTAAAAAGGACTATTTATAGAATTAGTAGTTTCTATTTGTATGCACAAAAGTACACTTTTTTTCTTTGTGAACCTATAGAATACTATGGAAAATTCAGTTCTTGTTTCAATAATCAATTGCCTAATTGAATATTTTATACAATTTAGAAATATTCAGTATCATTTGTACGTCAATATAATTGAAGCAAAAGTAAATAACAAATTTTCTTTTCGTAACAAGTAATTGTGTAAATGAAGTGAAAATTTCGTATTTTTACAAAAATACATTAAGAATTTAGCGTAGGAGACAACCATGGGACAAGCATTGCATTTCACAGATGATTCTTTCAACAAAGAAGTGTTAGAATCAGAACAACCAGTTTTAGTAGACTTTTGGGCAGCATGGTGTGGACCATGTAGAATGATTGAGCCAATTGTTGAAGAACTTGCCGTAGAATACGAAGGTAAAGTAAAAATTGGAAAAGTAGATGTAGACAACAGTCCAAATGTTGCTATGCAGTATGGAATCCGTTCTATTCCAACAATTTTAATCTTCAAAAAAGGTGAAGTTGTTGATACAATTGTTGGTGCCGTTTCTAAAAATGAATTAGTTTCTCGTATTCAAGCTAACTAATTTTAAAAAAAGTACGGTAAAGTTATAAGCAGGGTTTCAAAAAAACCCTGCTTTTTTATATACTATCATTTTCTATAAAATTATATGTCTCGACCACAATTGTTAACTCAAGAATTAGTAGTTGAACACGCAAAAGATGCTCCATTATGGAATGTTATAGACCAATCAATTGTCCGTGAAATTGCTTTACAAAACTTCGTTGCAGTGATTGGTTTAGTGAATTCTATCGCTATACAAGCTGAGGTGATGGATCATCACCCTGATTTGCAAATTTTCGGTTGGAACAAGCTACGAATTACACTTTCAACGCATGACAAGGGCGGTTTAACTGAGTTAGATTTTGCTTTGGCAAAAAAAATAGATACATTCGTATAAAGATTCATATTTTTCTATGAATTTCTTAATAATCATTACCTTATTCTTATCTGAAATATTATTATGACATCAGAAATTGTTGATATAATTGCCAGAGAGATTTTAGATTCTCGAGGCAATCCTACTTTAGAAGTAGATGTATACTTAGAAGACGGTTCTTGGGGTAGAGCTGCTGTTCCATCTGGAGCAAGTACCGGTGAAAATGAAGCACATGAGTTACGTGATAACGATCCTGATCGGTATCTCGGGAAAGGTGTTTTGCAAGCAGTTGCAAATGTCAATGACACCATTGCTGATGAACTCATAGGTATGGATGCAGTTGAGCAAGAAATGATTGATACGTTTCTTTGTGGTATTGACGGAACAGAAAACAAATCAAAACTGGGTGCTAATGCAATATTAGGTATTTCTTTGGCTGTTGCTAAAGCTGCTGCTGAGTATCATCAACTACCATTATTTCAATATTTAGGTGGAATTAACGGGAATACACTTCCTACACCAATGATGAATATTCTCAATGGTGGAAAACATGCCGATAACACTGTTGATATCCAAGAATTTATGATAATGCCTATCTCTGCTGATTCCTTCAGTGAAGGCTTGAGAATGGGTACAGAAATTTTCCATACGTTAAGAACAGTACTTAAGAAAAAAGGTTTGAATACATCAGTTGGAGATGAAGGTGGATTTGCTCCATCGTTACGTTCCAATGAAGAAGCCTTTGATGTGATTTTAGAAGCAATTGACCAAGCTGGTTACTCCCCATTTGAAGACATTGTATTGGCTGTCGATGTTGCAGCATCAGAAATGTATGAAAATGGTGGCTACAAATTCTACAAATCCTCTCAAAAAGTACTTTCTCCAGAAGAAATGATTGCTTGGTATACAACATTGGTTGATAAATATCCTATCGTTTCGATCGAAGATGGATTGGACCAAAATGATTGGGCTAACTGGGCTTTGTTGACAAAACAATTAGGGGATCGAATACAATTAGTCGGTGATGATTTGTTCGTTACAAATCCTGACTTCCTAGCTCGTGGAATCGAAGAAGAAGTCGCAAATTCTATTCTCATAAAAGTAAATCAAATTGGCACGTTGACTGAAACATTTGCAACTATCCAATTAGCAAAAAAAGCTGGTTATACTACTGTCATTTCTCATAGATCTGGTGAGACAGAAGATACAACTATTGCAGATATTGCAGTGGCGTTAAATGCGGGTCAAATTAAAACTGGAGCTCCTTCTCGAACAGATAGGGTTGCAAAATATAATCAATTGTTGAGAATCGAAGAACTATTAGGTTCAAATGCTCAATATGCCGGTAGAATTGTTTAAATTTTTGATAAATCTTCTTTAGATAGAAACATGATAGTATTTGGAACAGATGGTTGGCGTGGATTAATTGCTCGGGATTTTACATTTGAGAATGTTCAAAGAGTATCTCATGCTACTGCTGATTATATCGAATCGATACAAACTGACGAGAAAAAGTCCGTTGTAATAGGCTACGACACACGTTTTCTTTCGCGTAAGTTTGCAGAAGAATCTGCTTCAGTATTTGCATCTCGTGGTATTTCTGTACTTTTAACGGATTCTATTTCTACAACTCCTCAAGTTTCTTTGGCTACATTGAAGAAAAAAGCTACCTTAGGAATTGTGATAACTGCTTCTCATAATCCACCTGAATATAATGGGTTTAAAGTCAAAGGCGGTTTTGGAGGACCTGCTAAACCAGAACAAATTAAAGAAATAGAAAAATTTGTTAAAAACTATAAAGCTTCTAAAGCACTCCCAGAAATTACATCATTTCACGAATTAGTTAAACGCAAGCTTATCAAAGAATTTGATGCTAACAAGCTATACCAAGAAAATGTAATTAAAAAAATAGATATTGAAGCTATAAGTAAAGCAAAATTCAAAATCGTCTACGATGCTATGCATGGAGCTGGGTTAGTTACATTTCAACATATGCTTCCATCTATAACGATGTTGCATGGAGAGATTAATCCCTCTTTTGGAGAAATTGATCATCCTGAACCAATAGAAAGCTGTCTTACGACCTTACAAACAACACTTAGAAATGGTAAATACACCATAGGTTTGGCAACTGATGGAGATGCTGATAGACTTGGAGTTTTCGATTCTGATGGCACTTTTATAGACTCTCACAAATTGTTTATGATTCTCCTTCAATATCTCTATCATGATAGAGGTTTGAGAGGTTCGGTGGCTAAGACAGTATCGTTAACTTCGATGGTGAATAAATTTTGTGAGAAATATTCTATTCCTGTATTTGAAACTGCGGTTGGATTTAAATTCATTGCCAAGTTAATGGTAGAAGAGAAAATTCTCATAGGAGGAGAAGAATCAGGTGGACTTGGTACATCGTTGCATATTCCAGAACGTGATGGAATATTTAATGGATTGTTATTATTAGAAATAATGGCGAAAAAGAAAAAAACTTTATCCCAATTGTGTAAAGATTTGGAAAAAGAGTTCGGTTCGCATTATATTGCAAGAATTGACGCAAAGGTTTCTCAAAATGAAAAAGAAACTATCCTTGCAGCTTGTAAGGCATTACCAAAAAAAATTGGGAAATATTCTGTGGATTCATGTAATACCTTAGATGGCTATAAGTTTATCATTGGCGATTCATGGCTTTTGGTTCGAGCTTCTGGAACTGAGCCATTAATTCGTTTTTATGCCGAATCATCTTCAAAAGAGTTAGCAGATGAATTAGTCCAACTTGGAAGAAAATTACGTTAAAGAATTAGAGAAATGATGCTAGAAAAAATCTTGCATTTGAGTACGATATATACACTTTGGAAAATAAAAAAAACCTTTAATTATGGTATTTTTTAGGCAATATGTTGGATAAATTCAGAAATTGCCGTAAATTGCATTGTCCAAGAACATGTAAAAGTATTATATGTTCATATTCATTCACTTTTAAGAAAGGAAAACCTATGAAAAACCTTATCGCTATTGCAGTCGTATTAGGTATATCATTTGGAATTACATCACCTTCATTTGCTAAATGTGGTGATAAAGCATCTAAAACTGAAGCTTCTTGCAGTAAAACAACTTCTGCTAAAGCAACTAAAGTTTCTGATGAAGGTTGTTGTGCTTCAAAAGCAACAAAAGCTTCTGACACAAAATCTTGTTCTTCTAAAGCTACAAAAGTATCTAATGTTAAATCTGAAGGTTGCTGTAGCACCAAAAAATCAGTTAAGACTGTTGAAACTAAAACAGAAACGGTTGCAAAACCAGTATCTGACAATAAGTAAACACGTTTTATGTACGTAAGACGGTTGATGATTTTCTCATCGACCGTCTTCATTTATCGAAATAAATCGAAACTAAAATAATACTACGACATTTTTCTTTATAAAGGAATCATACAATGGGATCAGGAAGTGCTGGTAAGGTATACTTCGTACTCTATTTGGCGGTAATTTTGGAACTTCTCATCATCATCGTCGAACGTGATGAAGCAGAAGAGCATTTACTTGCCAAACAAAAAGAATCGATGAAGATTCTTGAAAGTATTCTCGGTCAAATGCAAACTGGTGCTGGTTCGGAAGGAATCAATACTCGTCCGCAAGACCAGATTACTCTTAAACCTGCTGGGTACATCAAAGAGCCGGGTGATCCTGAAATAAAGGAAGATAGAACTTATGTAATTGAGGTCGGTGTGACCGATGTTGCCAATATGAAAATTGACAATAGTGCTTCTCCTGCAGATAAAAAAGAATTCGAAAAGAAGAGAAAAATGTTAGCCAATGTGCAAGAACTTGAATATCAAGTTTTTTATAATGCATCTTCTGACCCAAATAATGCACCAGTGTTTTTAATGGATGATGAAGCACGAAAAACCAAATTTGCTGATTTAAGTGAAGGTGCTCAAATTGGTGATCAAGGTTGGCAGTTCCAATCAATGAGAAAAATTGAATTAGATGTAAATAGTAGTCAAGACTATAGAAATCCTGTCTACAAACCATATTCATTGGTGAAAGGTCCAAGTTTTGTTCCACCTGGAAAAACAGAAGACTCTGCATTTACTTATTCACAAGAAAAAACTGACAATCTTGCTAAATTAAATTATGGTAATTCTATTACTAAGCGTGCATTTATGGTTCGTTTCCAACCTCCTGCAAAAGGTGGATGGTATAAATTACGCTTCAGTTCTCGTACGAATAAAGTATTAGGTGTTGCCTCAGAAGAAGAAGGTGCTGCAAGTAAAGAATTAAATCCTGAAGCAAAAGTAAATATTGGTACAGTACAATTAAAAGTAAAAGACTTAATTAAAGTTGAAAAAGAACTTCGTAAAAAATTAGGTGCCTTTTCTGTTCCAACTGCTGAAGATTTGCGTGGTAAAAAAATTACTTTAGAAAACTTCAACAAAAGAATTATAGATGCAAAAGCGAAAGCTGCAGAAGTAGCTGCTCAAGCTGGTCCTAATGATCAAGAAAAATCTGCATTAGCAAATCGTGTTGAATTATATGGATATATTGCTAAACTTCTAGCTCCAGGTTTGTCTCAAGATTTTGATCAGAATAGAGGATCTATTGAATTCAATGTATACGTAATGAATCCTCCTCCACGTCCTACTGCACCTCCAAAAATTACGTTGGAAACAGATTTAGTTCGTGTGTTCGAATCGTTAGGGTATATTGAAGTTCCATGTCAAGTATTCCCTTCAAATGGAAATCCTAAATTTAGCGTAAAAGATATAGCGGGAGCTGAAATCCGTGCAGGTAACTCTACTGCTACAACAGGTGAGGGATTTGTTTCGAAAATTCTATATATCCCTATTCAAAATGCAAATACTGCTGTAGGAAATTATAATATCAAAATTGCTTGGGAAGGAAATGGAAAAGTATCTGAGGATGTGCCTTTGAGTGTTCAAGTATTCCCATCTAAACAAAATGGTGATAACTTTACAGCAATTACTAACTCTGATGATATTGAAAGTTCTTTTGATTTGAGTATGGGAGATTTAATTCTTCTACCTGCAGCTGCAACAGCAGCATCTGGTATCTCACCAAGTGAATATTCAATGACCATTAAATCAGATAACGGAGTATTAGATGCTTCAATCAAAGGGAAACTTCGTATTGATGCCTCTGATGCAAAATATGTCCCAGAAAGTGCAAAAAGTTTAGACTTTTCTATCTATTGGAAATCTCGTTATAATGAAAAAGATCCTCCTTTATTGATTTACAAAAAGACTTTCCAAGTTGGTACTCCAGCTGCAAGATTAAGAGGTTTACCTGTTGCTGGTTCTCCAAATTCTGCACAGATTTTCGATGTAACTAATTTTGAAATTGAAGCACCATCTGTCCGTTCAGATGATGGAACAACCAAAACAGGTCAATTAGAGGGAACACCAGAGTTTTCAATTAATCCATCTGATGTGAAAATTGTCAATTTGGATGCAAAAGATGCCAAATATACTTTGAAGACAGTTGGTAGTCCTAAGCAATCAGGAAGTAAATTTACTATACAAGCCCAATTGGTTGGACCTAAATATAAACCTGGTAGATTAAAAGGAAGTTTCAAAGTTGAAGCTAAAGCTACGAGCGTTATCAATGGACAAAGAAAAACAAAAGCAAGAAAGTATACAGTTCAATTAGGCTTCTAAAAATATAGACAAAAGATTTTATAATATAAATTATAATAAAAATGAATGTTTTGAAATTTGGATTCTTGTCAGTTTTAACTGTTTCAATGACAATGTCAGCAACAGTTCTTACGGCAGAAGATTCAGAAATAAACCCAAATGCTCCTATTATTCGTAAAGAGCTAAAAGATTTGCAGAATTATCGTTATGGAAATATTTCTATAATGGAACTGTCAAATTTACAACCATTAGTTGATGTGTTGGTGCCTTTAAAAAAACCAGATATCAATCAATTTGCAGGTGCAAGTAATTGTAAAGCTGAATTTCAAGAAGAAATCCGTAGAGTTTTTGATGAAGACGGTGGGGAATTTAACAATGAGGAACATGCACAAATTCAAAAAAGTGGTCCTTGTAAAGCCTATATTACATATACTCAACGTATGAAAGAATATGAGGAAGCTATTTTTGACAATGCGTATGTTGTAACAGTTCGTTACAATGATAAACGTTTTGACAGAAACGAAACTCCTCAAATTATAGGATTACTCACTGTTAAAGCTGCAATGGGTGGTAGTGGAATAGAGGATAATATCTCTCAAGTTTCAAATCCGTATACAGTATATGATCTAAGTAAACTAACTATTTCAAATACATCTTTGTCTTTAAAAGAATATTGTGAGAATCAAATCTTACAAGGAGCTTATGAAGATAAAACATCAGACATTCAAGATTTGGGAACTGGTTTTTTAGCAAAACCAATTGGTGTTGCTGATACCATTTCTCAAAATGATGTTCAAACTTACATTAGAATTTCAGAAGGATCTCCTGTTGATTTTTATAATCCACACGTTTTAACTGTTGGTGCTTTTGATGGTATTAGTTACTTATACTACGGAGATCCTGTTAAAAAAGTAATCAAAGAAACAGTTATGGTTCCTGATTATGCAGATTCTTCAAAAATGGTAAAAGAAGTAGTTGAAAAAGAAGTACTTATATATAATCGTGCATTACCAAAATATGGTGTCGAATTAAAATATGGAATAGAAGATATCAATTACCCCTCTGTATGGTCAAATAGAATGTCATTGAATGCAATTTGGGGTGGTGCGAGATTGGGTGTAGTTCTTCCATCTTCTGGTTGGGCAGGAGTATCTGATAATTTTGGTGCAAAAAGAACACTTACAACTGGTGGAATTGGGGTAAATGGATCTATTGATTTTAATATTCCTGTGATTCCTTCTGAGACTGGTGTCTTTAACGCATCTGCTTCTTTTGTTTCTGGAAACGCAACCATTCAAGATGATTTATTATTAGCAAATCAAAAAGAAGGTGGAGAGTTACGTAATTTCCTAATTCGTTCTCACGGTGCATTATCCTATACATTTGCGATCAAAGTTGATAATACGAACTTGTTCCGTTTTAGACTTGGTGGTGCATTTTATGGTGTTGAAGCTTGGTATGAAACTCAAATACAGGATCCAGGTACTGGATTAGAAAAAGATACAAGTATCAATTCTCGTAACCAATTTATTGGTGGTATCTTAGGTAGAGTAGAATATATGAATACTGCAGCATCAACTCCTTTTGGTGTATCTCTTCAATTCTTCGATGCAGCACTTTCTGGTACTGCATGGTTGCAAATACCAATAACGGATGAATTTAATTTACGTTTAGATGGTAGATTCTTTGCTCCTGTTATTCGTGATGCGTATTCTTGGGAACGTTCGAGTGTGTTCTTACCAACTGCTCGATTTATACTGAATTTCTAACTGTGTATCTTTTGAATTAACCATATTCAATTACTATAAAACGAAACTATGAAGTTATATAAACTATTTACATTATTATTTGCTGTTTGTTTACTGTTTCCAATGACAAAAAGCATTGGTTCTGCAATGGCATCAGATAGTACTATATTATCATCAATACAAACTATTGATCCTGATATATTGAAATATTTCCCACGATGGACAGTATGTCAACCAGAAATGCAAGTGAAAATTCAACAAGCATTTTCACGTTTAGGTTTTCCAGCTTCTTCATTGGATTTGAATAGAATTACAATTACAGCTGCTCCGCAAACAAGTTCTGTTGCCCAAATTATCTTAATCCAGTGTGGAAATTCAACAATCAAAAAAGCAGACATTGCTAAAATTGGTAAGGTTGCAACAGAACTAACTGACAAATCAACCTATTGTTACAAAGATGTTCCATTGACAGAACTTCCCGATAAAGAACAACGTGATGCGATTATAAATTACAAAATGCCAACTAATTCAACACACTCTATCGTGTTGTCAGGATTTGAACAAGCATTGAAAATTGGTAATGAAGATGTTGGTTTTTGGATAGTCAACAAATTAGGAACTGATGAAGTTGGTTATCACTTTTGGTCTGCCGGCGAAGCAAAAACAATTCTACAAAGACCGTTAATTAAAAATGATGACAAAGATTCTAAAATTGCTATTCCTTTTTTAGTGAATGCTAAATTAGGGTATGGCTATAGATTAAACAATGAAGTTGCTTCAAAAGACTTTTTAAATGTAATTCCTGATAGAAGATTAAGTATTGCTCAAGGTGGAAAATTTATTGCTGGATTAGAACTTTTTGCTCCATTCCACCCTCAAGCAGGTATTAACTTTAACGTTGAGTTGCCTCTTCAACCTGTTCGTAGAGCTAATACTGTTGATATTGCCTCCTATAGATCTTTCATTATTGATGAAAACAGAGAAGATATTGGAGACGAAACAGGTATAGTTGACCCAACAATTCCTGCTAATCGTGTTCGTGAAGTCGTTCCTATTTTACGTGCAACTGGACAAGTTACTTTGTTCTACAATTGGTGGATTGATGAAAAAGCAGATAACTTCTTTAGAGCGGATGCTGGTATCAGTTATGCAGAAGTAAGAGAAGCGGCTATTTTCAAATCTAGCAATCCAATTAATAGATTTGATGAATATTTAGGGTTTGATGCTACAAATTTGTTGACGTATAAACCAAATGAATTTGCAGACTGGTTATATTTGAAATTAGAATATAGAAATCAAAAAGATTTTCCTTTTGGAATGAGTATTCAATACTCTAATCAAATTCTCTTAGGATCAGCATATGTTCCTTTATTTGGTGAGTGGTTATATCTTGAAGGTAAATATTCTACTCCTTTAACAAGAGAAGCGAGACCTTTCGAATTGAAAAACTTTTTCATGATTTCTCCTGTACTTCGTTTAACTATTTAAAGAACAACCTTTTATGAAAAACCCCACTATCGAATGAGTGAATTCTCAGTCAGTAGCAGGGGTTTTTTGTTACTATAAACTATAATGCTTCGAATAATTCTGTTGGGTATTTTTTTTGCTTTTCTTTCAATAGTGACTGCCCCTACTTTTGTAAGTGCATCAATTGGAAAAGACTCTTTAGACTATAGTGATTCGGATTCGAATAAAATTCGTATGAATCGAATGATGGATATGGCGAATTTGAAGCCTAAAAATCCTGAGTACTTCACAATGATAGTCCAAAACATAGATATTAAAAATTATCCTGTTGTCTCTCTTATTATCGAAGCTATTAAAACAAATGGACAACCATTAGACACAATCTATGCCGATGATTTGACACTGTTGGAAAGTGGAAAACAGCAAAAAATATTGAGTATCAAAAAAATATCCATCAATCAAGTTTTACCTATAGATTTTGTGTTTGTTATTGACGTTACTGGTACAATGCAAAAGTATATTGATGAAACTCGAAACAATATAGAGAAATTCACCCAAGCAATAAAACAACGTGGTGTTGATTGTCGATTGGGTTTAATTACATATTCTGACAATGTTGAACAAGTTTACCAACCGACTGATAATATAAAAACTTTTTTGGCGTGGTTATCATTTCTCAAAGCTGCTGGTGGGATGGACGAAAAAGAAAACGCTTTAGAAGCCCTTTATGCGACTTCTCGAATTCAATTCAGACCTTCTGCCAATAAAGTGATAATTATCATAACTGATGCTCCGTATCACCAACGAGGAGAGGTCAACGGAAATGGAAAGACAAACTATACCACAAAATCAATGAAGGACTATTTGAAAAAGAATGACCTTCGTTTGTTTAGTATTTCACCATTGCCACTGAAAGAGTATGATACATTAACTTCTTCTTCAAGAGGAAGTGTGTTTGATATTCGGGTACCTTTTGCAAATATTCTTGCCCAATATGCAATGCAATTGACTAATTTGTTTGCAATTTCGTACATAACTGCACAACCTGCTATTCCAGATTCTATTAATGTTGCAATTGTAAATTCTTTAGGAAATGAATTGTTACACAAAACAATTCCTGTTTTAGAAATACAACGTAAATTGATTATTGAAAATTTACTGTTCCCAACAGGTTCGAATGTATTGCCAGATTCAGTGAGAGAATTAGAAGTATTACACCAGTTTATGGTCAATCGAAAAGGTGTAAAAATTCTTATCGAAGGGCATACCGATAATATTGGTAGTGATCGTTCGAATTTGATATTATCTGATAAACGTGCTAAAGCAGTGAAAGATTATTTAGTACGAAAAGGCGTTGAGCCAAATAGAATTACTACAAAAGGACTTGGAAAATCAAAACCAATTACCACGAATGCTACCGAATTTGGAAGACGTCTTAATAGAAGAACAGAAATTATCATCACCGATACAGGTAGATAGAACTGTTTATACGTTTTTCAAAAGTAGTTTGATATTTTTCATTCTTGGGATGTCATTTTCAGCTTCTTTTTCACAAACAGATTCTTCTTCTACACAGAATGGACAGTCAATAGATTATGGCTTTAAAAAATTAGCAAATACTATTTCCTTTTTCTTTAATGGACAGTTGAATCTTACTACATCCGTAGGTGATTTCAACATTTCACAACAGTATTCAGGTACTGGAATTCGTGTTATAACTACGGCATTTCGAGATGACCAAAATATGGTACTTCGCTATTCAAAAGAACTCTTTCCCACACTTAAAAGTATTGCAAAGCACTCGTGGATGCTTTCTTCCGATAGTCGTTCGATAGAATTAAATAAATTGGAACGAAACACAACGATGGCGGGAATTGAATTTACTCCAATTCGGCAATGGACAACTTCAGTACTAACAGGATTTGAACGCAATATTCAATTAGGAATAGTTGCAAACGCCTTATCGTTCGAAGGTAGTTCTTTGTTACAATCAATCAAAATAGATGAATACTCTTTCTATGGAGGTATTCGAAGTGAATATTTGCAATTAGATACGAATAGAATTAATAGTGATATAAATGTTGATGTCGTTTCTGAACGTGATTTCTTTAATGGGAATCTCGCTCGGTTTTTTGGTCGATATCGAAGACTACAACGTGATTTTTTTACTCCAGTTGGAAGTGGATTTCAAGATCTTATAGTAGAAACTCGCGTAGAAAATAGATTTTCTTTAGGGACAGATTTACAGATTCAAATGGGAAATTTTGTTTCTTCTCAATTCCAAATTTCAGTAGACCAAGCAGCAATTCCTCGCGGATTTAGAAGCTCGATTACCTTAGTACCGCAAACATCTATAATTCGAACATTAGGGGAGTTACAGTTTTCTACACAAGGTTCTCTACAGTATAATTATAAGGATTATCGTCAAAATGTATGGTTACAGTATGTTTCAAGGAAAGAAGAAAATCAAGTTTCAGTTGCATTCCCGTTATTGCCATTTGAAGAAACAGAATTGCGAAGAAGTGAATTTAATAGAGACAATGGTACCTCTCGTTTGCGAATCGGAACTGATATATTTACTAAAGTATTTACCACTGATACCATCCAGTTTAGTACTTCTATAGGGATACTTCGCTATGATACACCCAGTGAAATAAACCGAGATGATCGTGACGAGCAAACTCTCATAGGTACTCTACTTTACGGAAAAAGGATAAATGACGTCACCGCAATCCAATACTATTTTTCTGGACAATCAACACATCTAGTTTATCTAAAAAAAGAGAGAAGTTCCTTAAACAATGTTAACTCAATTTTAAAATTAGGGACAAATTTTCTTGTTAATTCTTCTAAGTTTACTACAGTAACTTCTTTGGAGTTATTAGCAAATTATACTGTGTATGATTTTGAAATTCCTGAACAAATTCGCAGTTTTAGTTTTCGACAAATATTGTTTCGAGATAGTACAGTTTTGTCACTCTCTTCTAAGTATTATCTTGAAGCAAGGGCGTATATTCGATATTTTGAACGAGGAAGATTATATTGGGATACTTTCTCAGAACTTCCAGAATTACAATCGTTAGAAACTTTTTTTCGAGTGTTATTCTATGCATCTGTGTCGAAAGAATGTAAACTAGGAATTGGTTCACGATTTTATAGTATGCAACAAAAGAATTTGTTACAAAGAAATGCCATTTCATCAGATATCTCGCAAACTGTCCCAGGTCCGGAAGTAGATATACGGTATTTGATTTCTGAAAATTCGTTCATTTCATTAACTGGATGGTATGAATTCCAACGTTCGAGTGGTATTTTAACTCGAGAACTACCTAATGTTTCCTTGCTTTCTCGAATTAGTTTTTAAAAAATATGTTTACTCTTCTGTCAAATAATCAATGGAAATTATTTCTACAGTCATCAATCGATGAATTGCAAAAAATTCCGTTATTTATTGATGAAATTCCTCCATTAAGACGCTTAAAAGAGGACAAACTTTACTTTTTAAAACTCTCTCTTCACGAATTAGCAACGAATGCAATTATTCATGGAAATAATCTTGATATTCTAAAAAAAGTAGAAATCACACTCACTATAGAACGAGAAAAAATTTTCATCGCAATTTTAGATGAGGGAAAAGGATTTACAGAGGATATGTATAAACATTCAATTTCTTCAGCATTATCATTGAATGAGGGTGGTAGAGGGTTACAATTGGTACGTGAAACAATGGAATTAGTTTCTATGAATGCCATAAATGAAAAATTCACTATGTCATTTGTATTGAACGCTTAACTACGTTCACGCATATTGGAAACAATATCTCGGAGGGTGGTAACAGCTGTTGTTACATCATTGACAGTGGTGTCTTTTGAAAAAGAAAATCGAACGGCAACCTTTGCCTCTTCAGTTGGTAAACCCATCGCTACAAGTACATGAGAAGGTTGCAAGGAACCACTGACACATGCAGAACCATTCGAACAAGCAATATGGTTAATATCTAATTGCTGTAAGAGAGATTCACCATCAATCATATTTGTATCTTTGAATGATATATTCACAATTGTAGAAATTGAGCTATCTACGTGGCTATTAATGCGAATAGAATCAATTTGTTCTTGTAACATTTTCATCATTACAGATTGAAGATGTTTGCAATGTTCATCTCTTTTCGATATTTCTTGCATAGCTTTTCGAACAGCAATTTGAAATCCAACAATAAGTGCAACGGCTTCTGTGCCAGCTCGTCTATTACGTTCTTGAGCACCACCTTGTTGATGAGCTTTGTAATCAATACCTTTACGAATAAACATAGCACCAATACCTTTTGGTCCGTGAATCTTATGTGCAGATACAGATAGAAAATCAATACCAAGTGATTGAATATCTATAGGAATTTTTCCAAAACTTTGAACAGCATCTGTATGAAACAAAGCATTAGGTACCATTTGTCGAAGTTCTTTGATTGGTTGGATACTACCAACTTCATTGTTGACATGCATTATGCTCACCAATATTCGAGAAGTATTATAGGGTTCTAACTGTTCAGGAGTTATAAGACCTTTTTCATTGACAGGAAGTACATAGGTTTGTTTACCAAAGGATTCAATAACAGAAAGTGGATGAAGGATTGCGTGGTGTTCTATTGCAGAAGTTACAACTGTATCTGCAAGGTTAGATTCTTGAACGATACTTTTAAGAACAGAATTATTAGCTTCAGTACCACCACTTGTAAAAATCAATTCAGCAGGATGTGCATTGAGAGCATTTGCAATCTCACCACGAGCTTTTTCTATTGCAACACGAGCTTGTCTTCCAATAGAATAAATTGAGGAAGGATTCCCATAATTATCCGTAAACCAAGGGAGCATCGCATCAAGAACTTCAGGATCTAATTTCGTAGTAGCAGAATTATCTAAATAAATCATATTCTCATTTTGAAGTGAAAATTTCTTTGAATTCAACCATTTCTTTTTTTGTTATTCTGTTTGGTTTTTCTGTTTGAGACTGAAAAGGTTTTGAATGCGAAGTATCATTACTTTTTGATTTTTTTGGCTTGATGATTGCCAAGAATTCTTCGGAAGTTATAACAGAACAATGATATCGCTTTGCATTTGATAACACTTCACTATCAGAAGAAACTACAGTGGTCAAAGAAGATTTAGAAGAAACCTCCAAATGCTTTCTAATGAGGGTATCAGCATCTTCTCCATTTGAGGACCAATACAGAGAAATTCCAGAATATTTTGGAAACAATTGTTGAATTGAATCAAAAAAGATAAAGAATTTGTAACTAGGATATTTACTACAATATTGTTCTATTAAATGTAATAACGCAGCAGTTGCACCAGCTGGAGAATTTGCAAAGTTTCTTTTTAATTCTGAATCTTTGTGAATAATGTTATTTGCATCTAAAACGAATATTTTCATAAAGAATGTATGAATCCTTTGATGAATTCATTTCTAAAGAATGGAAAGTATAAAAGTCAATTTATTGATGTTGAAGAAAACCAGTCGCTAATTTTGCGATAACTAGAAAAAGAATAATCACAACACCAATTGCTAAGGCAATTTTAAAGAGTTTTTTGACAATGGATATAATGACAAAAATTATTGCCAAAGCAATGACACCATAGGCCCAAATTGGCAATGTTGTGAGCAGTTCCATAAATATTAACGTAGTTGGAAAGAAAAAGTAATAACCCCTACCATATTTTGAGGGGATTCTATTTTGTTAAATTGCCATTTGCGTAAGGCATTCATAGAGGCAGTTTCAAAGGCAGGTTCTCCTTTATCAAGAGGAGTTACGGAATTGATAGAGCCTTCCGGAGTAACGACAATACGAAAACGTAATTTGGGACTTCCTGTTTGACCATCAGGATATTTTGGCATTGGCTTGTATAATACAATTCTATTCCCACCACCACCCCAATCAACATTGCCTAAACCGACACCTTTACCATCACCAGTACCATTTTTACCTTTTCCAGATGCATTCTCTACCCCATCAAGAATACCAGCGGTTGATACTTGAGTGCCACTTTTTGTACGAACAGAATCGGAATTTTTGGAATTTGTTGCATTCTGCTTTGCCAAAAGTTTATTTGATTGACTTGGATCTATAGTAGCTGAGCCTTTGATAGGATTTGTCGATTGTTGTTGAGCTAATAGTTTTGGATCACCTTTTTTCGTCATACCTTCTTCAACCAAATCGCCTTTTGATACACCACTTCCATCACCACGACCAAATTTGATTTCCATTAGCTCAATTCTTGTCGTATCATTTCGTGCAAAATCTCGTTTGTCAACAGTAACATCTACCGTTGTAAAAAGGAGTAAAAACCCACAAAGTATAATGGTACTGTAGAATAGTGAACGAGCAGAAATTCCGTCCCATGCAATAGGAATATGGAATGAAATTCCAGTGGGTTCAGAATGTCTGAGTGATCGAGTCATTATTTAATTTGAATTATTACTTAGTTCTATCTATCCATCGAGATGGTAGAGAAGTTTTCCTCGAGGCAGCTTCAGCTTCATTGAACGATGAAAATTTACCGTACCGAACATTATAAATAGTTCTATCTCTGATTTTTTGTTCTGTAACGGTTACATTTTCAATTCCTTCTTTTCGTAATTGTTCTGCTTTCGAAAAAGCATCGACTTTAGAATAGGAAGAATGTACTTTCAATGCATACTCAGGTGTCTTTGTAGTTTTAGACGATACCGTTGAACGAATATTACTCGTTGAAGTGGTATTATCGGAATCTTGTGAAGAAACAATTTTTTGTTTTTTGCGACTTGTGGCTACAGAAGTATGTTTCGAATGTGTAGAAGAATGTACTTTTGATTGAAGTTCAGTATGTGCTACATTATTTGAAGGAGTAGTAGAATGATTACTTTTACTTACAGAATCTTTTGATTCTTTCGAGATTTTATTGCTTAATAAAGAAGTATCTTTTACAGCAGAATGTAAAGTCGAAGAATCAACTTCTAATGGATTTATAGGAGGAGTAGTATGTTCTAAACTATGTGAGGTAGAATCATCCAAATGTTTTTGACCATTTGGACTTGTATGATGAAGTTGAGAGGCTTTCATAGCATACAACGCTTCCTTATCATGTTTGTTTTTCCACAGTAAAATCAAGATTGTCATTGTAACCATTAGTGAGGAAACAAGCATTGTAAAGATAATTACCACTTTTCTATCTAAAGGTTTTGAAGGTTTTTTGACCTTTGGAGTTTTTACTGCTTTTTGAATAGGTTCTTCTTTAAATAAAGGCTCATCTAATTGAATACGAATAGGCTCAACAGCGGGTGAATTATCAACAATTGGAGTTGGATTTTGGTCAGCAGAATGTATAAAATCATCAATTTCAGACACATCAAACATAGCCGCATCACCACCATCTTCATTGAAAGGACTCGAAGAAGGTCGACCATCATCGTAGCCAAAGTCAGAAGGTTTGCCTGAAGGAATAGACGACAAATCAAATTCATCATCAAGGGAAATGTCGCTTTGATAGGATGGAATTGAAGCTATATCCTCAGTCAGATTTATTTCGTCAGTATCATCTGTAGGAATAGAGATATCATTTTTAACAGAATGAATTCCTGAAAAAAATCGACTAGTATCGCCTGGATACGAATCCAATTCGTTTAAAAGAAATTGATCTTCTAACGATGCTTGAAATCCACCGAGGGTTTCTTCAATTTCTAAAGTATCTTGTAACTGCATAGTTTAAAACTGCCATTGTATACCACCTGAAGCAAAAATACCTCTTTCTTGATACATTTCCCAAAGAAATATGTTTTGATTCAAAAGATTTTGAATTTTTGCTACAGCTTGAACTCCTTTAAAGAGAGTAAATGTGGCATCAACTTGCAAATCAATAAAAGATGGTATGGTCAAATTATTCCCATTTTGAACAAATCTTTCACCCATAAATGTACCTGTCGTTCCTATGCGCAATCCATCAAATGGGAAAAAATTTATACTTGAAGAGGCTTTAAATTGAGGTAAATAAGGTACAGAACCAGTGGTGTCTGCTAAAGAAGATATTGTATAAGTAGATTGCAAAGAAAGTTGTACTTTTTTTGAAAGAGCAATGAAAATTTCACCATAAGGAGATAGAATCGTAGCATCTTCATACATAGGTGAAAACTCTGAATTTGCATTTCTTTGAAACACAATAGACCTATTGGTAGATGCAAACTGTGTTCCAAATTGAATTTGAACTGCAGTTGTTGGATGTAATTCAATAGTAGCATTCAAGCGTAATTTATCATAGGTGAAATCTATTGCAGATGTATCCAGCAAATAAGGATTTGAAGATAACAATTGAGAAAAAGTATTTTGAACTAATCCACTACGACCATTTGCTCTAAAGGTAAAAAACTTATTTGCAGAATATTGAAAAGATCCATCTAAAAGCAGACCTGTTCGTGTTGAAGAAACTGATGGTGAGGCAACCTGAAATCCGCCTCGACCTTTGAGTGTAAGTTTGTCTGAGATAAAGCTAATAAAACCACTTGCTTCAATGAACGAAGAAGTAGATTGCTGAAGGTTTTGAATGTCAATAATGCTCCCAACTCCAACCATAGCATTTTCCCACCGTTGAGAAACATCCAAATTTCCATTAAGGAGAGTATTTGCTGCATCAAATCCATTTGTTGTAAGACCAAGAGATTGAGCTCCAGCAGAACCTTCATAGCGAAAACCCTCAAAAGACCCCTCTATAGCAACTATTGCTGAAATATTGTTGACACTTCTGTTTTGTCTCAAAGGTGATCCAAAAAAACTATAGGAATTATTCTGAAATTGAAGTTGGGTTTCCGTAAGTGATCCACCAAAAATATAAAACTTTTCGGGTGCTATGTATTGTGTTCGTATCGAAGCGTCTAATTTTGAAAATTGAGCATTAGGCAAATGACCACTGGATTGTTCGTAACTTCCCAAGGCAAAACAAGTGAAATGGTCAAAAGAAAAAGCATATCCACCTTCCATAGAAGGAGTGGCAAAGTTACCTAATTCTCCTCGTAAAAAACCATCATAAGGAGTATTGGCTCTTTCAGGTAATATAAATGTTGGAATAGATCGAAGAGTATTTCGGTGTTCTTCTTTTTGCAATAATGAATCTAATTGCTCTTTTGTTAATGGCTTTGAAATACTGGGAGCAATTTTAGATACATTCGTAACCTTAATTGTTGTTGGTTTTCGTTTTCCTTCGATAACAAATTCAGGCAATTCGAAAGGTGTTTGTTCACCTTGAGCATACATCAAAGAATATGAACATACGAGCAATAAAGCTACTAAAAATAGTTTAGCGTACATTAAGTTTTTTCATCCTTTCTGCTGCTCTAATTCCTGCTGGTTCATTTGGATACTTCGTAATGATTTCTTGTAATAACTTTTTTGCATTGTTTTTGTCTGCCACATCAACATAGCATTCTACTAATGCAAAGGTGGCATTCACCCATTGCACAACAACATCTTCATAGTCGTTACGAATCATTGAAAATTTTTCTGCAGCAGGACGATATTGACGATTCTTGTATAAAAGCATACCCCATTCGTACAATGCTTCAGTTGCTAGAAGTGGATTTGATTCAATAGTAAGTGAATATGCCTTTTCAAAAGCACCATAGGATTTTTGAGTAGAATCTATCAAGCCAAAGATCTTACCTAAAAGAACATATGACTCAGGAACTTCCAAAGCTTGTGGAAACTGAACTGGAATATCCTGCAATTTTATAATATAGTCTAAGGTGTCTGAACGAAGTAATGCTATGGTTGCACGTTTGAATGCAGCTTTTGATGCTAAAGGTGTACCTGAATAGGTAAATTGGATTTTTTGAAATAGTTCATTTGCTTTTTCTAAATCTCCATTAGACAATGTTACTTCTGCTAAAGACAGTTCAGCTTCTTCAGAATAGTCACTTTTTGGATACAGAGTAAGTAGTTCTGATAGTTTTTCTTTTGCTTGAGAAGTATTTCCTAGTAAAATATAATTTTTTGATTGCAAAAACAATGCTTCTGCTCTTCTAGTACCTTCTGGAAATAATTGCAGATAGTCTTGCAATTCTTCAATAGCTTTTGCATATTGTTGTTTCGAAAAGTATACATCAGCGTTAATAAACCTAAACTCTTCAGATGCTTGGGTTGTGGTATTATTGATATATCGTTGAGCAATGATTAATGCTTCATCGCTTCTACCCAAATTATTAAGCGATTGATAGATGCTTTTTGCGGCAGAAGATATAAAAGGACTTGATGGATAGTTGTCTAAAACAAATTGATATTTGACAATGGCAGACTCATAGTCTGCTTCACTATAAAACGCATCACCAATGTAATAATATGCTCGTGGTAATAATTCAGATGAAGGGTATTTATCAATTAATTGTTGAAACGTAGTACGTGCTTCTTTGTAGTTTTTAGTTTTGATTGAAGATAATCCTATGAGAAAGGTTGCATCATCAGCTACTGCAGATTTTGGATATCTTTTCACAAATTCGTTCATTTCTTTAGCCGTTTGGTCAAATTCTCCTAACTGAAACAATGCTTGTCCATTTTGGAATAATGCATATTGTGCTTCTGGTGAAGTTGGGTCATTATCCGAGGAAGCTTTGTAGGATTGAGAGGCTTCTTGAAACTTGTTTTGAGCATACAGTGCATCACCTTTACGTGCTAAGGCATCTGTTTTCAATCTTGAAAAGGAGTAGTCTTTTAAAAACTGTGTAAATGCGTTTGCTGATTTATCGAAATCTTTCATTTTGAAATATACATACCCAATTGCGTAGAGAGACTCTTCACATCGTAATGAATAGGGAAACCTCTTTACGACTAATTGATATTGCGTTAATGCATCTTGAAGATTTTCTGCTTTGAAATAAGACTCACCTAACCAAAATAATGCTTCTTCAACTCGAGATTCATCTGGATTTTCTCCAATAAACTGAGACAAGATCTCTATTGCTTGCATTTGTTTGTTGGATTGTGAAAGACAAATTCCATATTGTAGTAGATATTCTTTTTGAAACCATCGAACAGAAGTCGTTTTTTTGATTTCTTTAGGAAGTTTGTCTATCAATGTACGTACAAGTTCATATTGTGTAGTTGCTTTCGTTATATTTTGCGATTGCATATAAACTGAACCTAAGATCAAATGGGATTGAATTTTCAATAAAGGTGTCTCTGCTGTTCGTACAGTTCGTTCCAATGTTGAACGAGCTTTATCATACTCTTTATCTAAATACTGGATTTGTCCTAAAGTTAGTAGTGCTTCTGTCAAAAATGGGAAATCAGGATTGTTGACAAGAATTGTTAGTTCTTGCATTGCATCTTTTTTCTTGTTTTCTTCAAATAACAAAATACTTCTGTAAAAACGAGCATACGCATATTCATAAGAATCGTTTTGAGTTTTTGCTAATACTTTCTCAAATAGTCTTTTTGCTTCTTTACGATTGTCGACTTTTTTGTAAGCAGTTGCAAGATGATTTAAAACATTCATTGCCAAGGTTGAAGTTGAATCCTTTTCATACGAAAGTTCATAATGAACAATCGCACGTTCGTATTCTTCTTGCATATACAAAGCGTCAGCTATCAACGAGAACAACAATGCTTCTGGTTTAAAAAGATACTCAGGAGATTCCAATGTTGACTTTGGTGAATTATAACGAGCAAACCACTCTTTTGATTTGTCCAAAAGTATAAGAGCATCTGTTGCAGAATTGGAGTTCAACGACGATTGTGCTGCTGACAAATACCGAGCTAATGTTGAGTTTCGTGGATAATATTCTTTTTCAATTCCATTTGTGTAGTATATAATAGCATCATTGTTTTTGCCTATTAATTGAGAGATAACCCCATTGAACAACAATGCATCATCGGCATAAATACCTTTTGGTAATCTTTCTACACAAAGATTGAAAGACTGAATCGATTTAGGATAGTTGTTCTGAATAGCGTACAATGAACCGCTCCAAAACCATGACAGATGAGCTATTTGAGCATAGGAAGAATCAGAACGATCTCGCAAATCTAATTCAGCATTTTGAGCTGCAGACAAAAGATATTCTAAAGCTACTGTATAATTCTTTAGTTCTATATTCAGAAGTGCTCGTTCAAACCATGCATAGGAAACAAAAGGAGATGTGTTGTTCTTTGCTATAAACTCACTCAATACTTCTTCAGCATTTTGATAATTTCCAATTGAACGTTCGATTCGTGACTTTTCTATGATTGTTGCATCAAAGACGGTACTTTTCGGTTGATGCTTTAGTATTGACTGTGCTTCAATACGAGCTTTTTGCATCATCGATTGGTCTAATAATGCTGATACTTGAAGAAACTGTTTTGCAGAATAAGAATATGGTAAATTAATAATTTGTGAAAGCAATGGAATAGGTAGAAGAAATACTACCAAAAGTATAACTGAGGATATTCTAATTTTGGCAATAAATCGAAAGGAAGATAAGAACATAAATTGGAATGTTGGAAGAAAAGAGTACGTATGCAAAATAGTACTACTGTAAGTAAAAAAACAAAATTTGACCTAAAAAGCTTTTTAACTTTAAACGTTAGAAAGCTGAATTTGAACATATATTTTGCTGTTCAGTATGTAACGAAAATAGAAACAAATATTGCAATTAAATCGTATTGTTGGCTGGAAAAAATTCTATAGAACCAAGGAAAACTACTCCGAAGTACGATGTGAAATCAAAAAAATCTACAGACAATGAGAATAGATTCGAAAAAATTTAGTAAATTTACATAATATCTTCGTAAATACTTTCATTTCAAAGAGAGAAATACTGTGACATTAGATACTGTTTTGTTCTTCATTATGGCACTTGGTGCTATCATTAGTGGGATATTAATGATAACACGTCGGAATCCTGTATCGGCAGCCATGTTCTTGGTTATGCACTTTTTTATGTTGGCTGGTTTGTATTTATCGTTACAAGCACAATTTGTAGCCGTAATGCAAATTTTAGTCTATGCTGGTGCAATTATGGTACTTGTAGTTTTTGTGATAATGCTTCTGAATTTAGGGAATGAAGAAAAACTTTCTGAAAAAATTAATGCTGGTAAAATCATTGGATATTCTGTTGCAACATTGTTTGTTATTCAGATGCTAACAGTGTTTTTTGCAAAACCAACATCGTTTTCTACAATGTCTGAGAAGGCAATTGTGATAGGAACTGTTGAATCAATTGGAGATTCTTTGTTCACAAAATTCTTGTTTCCATTTGAGGCGATTTCATTATTGCTTTTAGTGGCAATTGTTGGATCTGTATTGTTATCAAAACGAAAAATTTAAGGAAATATCAATGAATTCAATACTCACTACTATACCGTTGGAATACTATTTGGCACTTTCTGCAATGCTCTTTACAATAGGAGTAGTTGGAGTAATCACTCGCAGAAATGCAATTATTATATTTATGTCCATCGAGATTATGCTCAATGCAGTGAATCTGACCTTTGTATCATTTTCTGCATACAGAGGTGATATTGTTGGGCAGTTGTTTGTGTTTTTTGTAATGGCTGTTGCTGCTGCTGAAGCTGCAATAGGATTGGCAATTGTATTAGCACTTTACCGAACTAAACAAACCGTCTATGTAGACCAAGTAAATATAATGAAATGGTAATTGATATACTATCTACACCAATGAAGACTGTAAACCGAAGAGGTTTGCAGTTTTTTTTTCTCTTTATTGTTTGTTTCACCTTGATGTTGATACAAAATTCTTGTATTTCAGTTTCTTTGAATACAAATTTCAAACGTGGAAATGGCAATAGAGTTTCATCGGTTTTACCCGTAACACCTTTTACGGCTATTGTAAGTGCAATTCCATGTCGATACAAGATATCAACTGCGGATACATCACATTGTAGAATAGAAATTGACGATAATTTGATTGGATTTTTGGATGTTTTTGTAAAAGATTCCGTTCTGTATATTCAGTCTACTTATGCGTTTTTCACAGCAGAAGAACCTGTTATTTATATCAATTCCCCAACTATCGATTCCTTAGTCAATATGGCTACAAGTACTATTTCCATCATCAACGAATGTGAAAGAATAGTGGTAAAACAAAATGCAGGTAGTATCATCTCACTCAAAGGAGCAGCAAAAGAAGCTTTCTTTGAGACTGCTAATTCTGGAGAAATTCATGCTATAGATTTTCCTACTACGGTTACCTATGCCTATGCAAATGGATATGGAATAATTAAAACATCAACGGATTCACTATTCGCAAAATGTACTGGAAAAGGTAGGGTGGAGTATTTACAACGAAATACTAAGGAAGTTTTCGTGAAAACAATTCTTCTTGACAAAGGTGTAGTCAAAGAAATTCGTTAAGATTACCTATTTTGACCTTGCAAAATATGTACTCTAATAGTGTCAATATAGAGCTTTCGTTCTACTATTTTCACCTTCTCTTGTAATGTTTCCGGAGTATCATTTGGTTCTACGGAAACCAATGATTGTGCAATGATTTGCCCTTCATCATATTCTTCTGTTACAAAGTGTATGGTTGCTCCAGATTCAGTTTCTTTGTTTTCTATTACAGCAGTGTGTACATTCAAACCAAACATCCCTTTCCCACCATATTTTGGCAATAAAGATGGGTGGGTGTTGAAAATTCGATGTGGATACTTTGCAATTATAACGGCAGGTAATTTCTTCATATACCCTACCAACAGTAATAAATCGATATCGTGATTTTGTAACTTCAGCAGTAATTCATTAGCAAATTCTTCTTCATTTGGATGAGTTTTCGATGAGATATGGAACACCTCAAGACCAAAACGGCGTGCAATTTCAACAGCACCACAATTTGAATTGTTAGTGATAAGTATTTTTGGAACAATTGGCAATGAACCCTTATCCCATTCTACTAAAAATGCGTCCATTGTCGAACCTGCTCCAGAGGCAAAAAATGCTATGTTTATAGAGAGACTCATTGTTGTTCTACCACCCGATTATACAAGTTTTCATACATTCCAACAACTGAGTCTATATGAAATCTTTGAATAGAATCAATTCTGGAATTTTTAGAAAATGTTTCATACAATGTTTCATCTTTAAGTAACGTGACTACATATCCAGCCATAGCATCAATATCTCCCATAGGTGCTAAAAATCCATTTCTGCCATGGGTAACTACTTCTGAAATTCCACCAATATTCGAACCAACGACAGGTATTTCACAGCTCATTGCCTCTAATGCAGATAAACCAAAACTTTCTTCTCCCGAAGGAAGTAAGAATAATCTTGCTGAAGAAAGAAGTTCTGGTAATGCACTTTGTTTTCCTAAAAAAAGTACATTTTCCTCAAGACCCAATTCACGTGTTAATCGTTCTGCATTCGTACGATCTGGTCCATCACCAACTAAAATAAGTTGTGTGTCAAGGGTTTCTCGGACTTTTTTCAAAATATGGATAGTATCTAAAACTCTTTTTACTGGGCGAAAATTAGAAACATGAATAAGTACATTTTTACAATCTGTACCAAAGATACGTTTAACTTTTTCACATGGAACTTTGGAATACACTGTAGGATCAATAAAATTTGGAATGACATCTATGGGTGTGTTTATAGAAAGATTTTCGTATGTTTGATTTCGTAAATATTCTGATACTGCTGTTACAGCATGGGATTGTTCGATAGATAAACGAACTAATGGTTTAAGATTCCGTTCTACACCCACAAGAGTGATATCAGTTCCATGAAGTGTAGTAACAACTTTAAAACGTTTCGAAACATTATGTAGAGCATTATTGGCTAAATAAGCTGAAATTGAATGCGGAATTGCATAATGAGCATGAACAACATCCAAACGTGCAAACCGAGCAACATCAACTATTTTTCCCGCTAAGGCAATATCGTATGATTGAAAATCAAATAAAGGATAGTGAGGTACCTCTACTTCATGAAAAAAAATGTTATCTTGAAACTTTTCAAGTCGTAATGGCATTGCATACGTTATAAAATGAACGGTATGCCCTTTTGTTGCTAATGACTTACCAAGTTCTGTTGCTACCACTCCACTACCTCCGTAGGTTGGGTAACATAAAATTCCTATGTTCATATTTTTTGGTGAAAATTGGTTACTGTTTTAGAAAAAATTCGTACAAAAATAACAATAAAAAGTTCTCAATTCATTACAGATTTGTTTCCTATTGCAAATGTGGAGAATTTTCATGAGCAATATCATGAAATTCAAAAAGAATTTTACGTTGCCAATCACCATTGTTATGCGGTGAGAATTGGTGTAAACCCTTTGTTTCAAAAGTATTCTGATGATGGCGAACCTCATGGGAGTGCAGGTAAACCTATGGATATGACATTGGAAAAGTATTCACTGACTAATTGTTCAGTGGTTGTTACACGTTTTTTTGGTGGAACAAAATTAGGTGTTGGAGGTTTAGTTCGTGCGTATTCAGATGCAGTTGAAGAAGCAATTCAATCTTCTCAATTGATTCAAATTGTCAATGTTACTCCTGTTACGATAATTTGTGATTATAAGGAATTGTCATCAATTATTCATAAATTTGAAAGCAGTTCCGAAGAGTATTCTTATTCAATGTTAGAACAATGTACACTTAGGTATTTCTTTGCTACTGAACGAATGGAGAATATTCAACGTCAAATAGAAGATATCAGATATTCATGTGTTTCGATTCAAATGTTTGAACCAATTTACAAAACAATTGATGCTCAATAAGTCTACTCAAAAGCAAGAACTCTTGACCCAAATCCCCTATCATATTCCAGTACTTCTCAAAGAATGTTGCGAGTTTTTGGTAGTTAATCCACAAGGAACTTTTGTCGACGCTACCTTAGGTGGAGGAGGACATACAAAGTATCTACTTTCAATGATAGCTGATACAGCAACAGTCATTTCATTTGATGCTGATTCAAATGCAATTCAACGTTCTACAATATTATTGTCAGATTACTTAGCTAAAGGTCAAAGTATCTTAGTTGAAGAAAACTTTTCTTCCATTGCTGAGTATTGCAAAGAAAATAACATTATTCTTGATGGAGTCTTGTTTGACTTGGGAATATCTTCATTTCAGATTGATTATCCATTTACAGGACTCAGTTACAGATTGGAAGCTCCATTAGACATGAGATTTTCTGCCAATCTAGAACTATCTGCAGAAGATGTCTTAGCAACATATACTGAACAAGAAATTGCACAAATGCTTTGGGAATATGGCGAAGAACCACAGTCCAAAGCAATAGCTTCGAAAATTGTCCAGAGACGGAAGTTGTCAAAGCTATCAACCACTGGAGATTTACGAAGAGTAGTGGAGGAAGTGGTTGGAACTGGAAAATATTTGCCAACAGTATTATCTCGAATTTTTCAAGCGATTAGAATTGAAGTCAATGATGAAATGAGAATTTTAGAGAAAACTATTAATTCTTTACCATCTGTTCTTGCATCAAAAGCCCGAATTGTCGTGCTAACCTATCATTCGTTAGAAGATAGAATCATCAAGCAATTGTTTCAGTCGTTTAAAGACCAAAATTTGGGAATAATACTAACAAAAAAGCCATTAATACCTTCGAATGAAGAGTTACAAAGGAATCCTCGAGCAAGAAGTGCAAAACTACGAGTGTTTGAGTTAAAATGAAACATATACTTCTACTACCTTTGATTGTATTATTACTAGTTTCTTGCGAAGATTCTGGAACTATGAATCCTCCTACAACGCTTTATTCTGAGCTACGGTTGACTCCAGGAATTGAGGGTTCTACTCGTGAAGTATATACATTTACGGTTGTAACTTCTCCAACAAACAATGATTTTAGATACCAATGGCGATTAGATACAAATGAGCAATATGTAGAATCAACATCAAACATTGCTACAATTCAATTCCCTAAAGAAGGATATTACTTTATATCAGTTCGAACTATTCATAAGGGTACCATTGTAGCTGTAAATTCTGTAACAGTAAATATAAGGGATTCTGTTGAGGTTCCAGAATTGATTTCGGTACCTCAAGGAACTTTTCTGATGGGTTCAAATGATAATTTTGATGCAAGTGAGTTACCTCGTCGATTAGTAAGTGTCAGTGCATTTTCAGTAGGAAAATATGAAATCACTCAGAAGCAATATCTATCGTTAATGGGCACAAATCCAAGTTGGTTTAGGGGAGATTTACAAATGCCTGTTGAGCGTGTTAGTTGGTATGAAGCAATAGAATATTGCAATAGATTATCAACTCGTCAAGGCTTATCACCTGTTTATAGATTAATAGATGATTCGGTAGTATATTCTCGAAGTGCTAATGGATATAGACTATTGACTGATGCAGAGTGGGAATATGCATGCAGAGCAGGAACAAATTCTGATACGTATAATGGAAATCTAGATGACCCACGTAATTTTTGTTCTTCTGTTATACCTGAAATCGAACCGATGATGGATGAAATTGCTTGGTATTGCTCTAATGCAAGTGGAAGAACACACCCTGTAGGTCAAAAAAAACCAAATTCTTTTGGATTGTATGACATTCTTGGTAATGCTGCAGAATGGGTGTGGGATTATCATGACTATGAATACTATAGTAAAAATGAAAATATTAATCCAATAGGTCCAAATTGGACTATTTCCAAAATGCGAGTAGTTCGTGGTGGTGGATGGGAATTTGGAACTATTCTTACACGCTCACATAATCGTCTGCAGGGATTTTCGAAAAGCGCATATTACAGTTTTGGATTCCGTATTGGAAGAAATGGATAGAATAAATGAAACAATGGATACGAATACAATTTATCTTAACGACTATTTTAGTTCTCATTGTAGGCTGTAATGAAACTGAACAAGTAATTCAATTTACTCCAGCAACGACAGTTCCATTATCTGCAGACTCAATAGCAAAACTTCGATTAGTCTTTGATGACCCAGAACAATGTAAATCTTGTCACCCAATTCATTTTGAACAATGGGCAATGTCAATGCATGCCTACTCTTTTAAGGATCCAGTTTTTCATGCACTTCACAAAATTGGACAAGAACGCAGCAATAATTCGTTAGGTCAGTTTTGTGTCGAATGCCATAGTCCTTTTGCAACAATGTTCAATGAAGCACCTGCTGGATTTGATCCAAAAACTGTTTCTTCTATTTCAGCACATGGTGTAAGTTGTGTGGTCTGTCACAGTATAGACAAGGTTATTCCTGGTCAAAATGTACCGACTTACCATACAAATAGAGTAAAATATGGAACAATTGAAGATCCAATACCCAATTCTTTCCATAGTTCACAATACGACAAACGATTTCTAAAATCTGAAATATGCCAACCTTGTCATGATTTTCGAAATCCTCGGGGAGTTTTAGTCGAAAAAACTTATACTGAATGGACAACAAGCACCTACCCTCGTCGTAACATTCCTTGTCAAGATTGCCATATGGAAGTAATGACTGGACCAGCAGCAGTAAACGGAAAAGAAAGAACATTACACGAACATTTTATGGTTGGTGTTGATGTACCATTTGAAGATGATTTTCCTGGAAGAGAAAAAACAATAGAATTAGTAGCCTTTTTACTGAGATATTCTATTCAAATGAGTTTAGATGTTAAGAATACCGTTCCAAAAAATCAACCTTTTGATTTTCGAGTTTTGGTTGAAAATTCAATCACAGGACATAATATTCCTTCAGGTTCTATTTTTGAGCGTCAAATGTGGGTAGAAGTAGTGGCAACAGATGTTCAAACCAAAGATACTCTCTTTGCTACTGGTTTGTTAGACCCTAATTTGGATCTACGAAATGAAAGCAGTGATTTTGTCAAAGGTGGATTATTCCCTTTAGATACAAATTTGTATTTATTTAATGGAACAGCTCAAAAACATGGTATACCGAGTGATTTCTTCTGGGAGGCTGAAGCTGTACAAAATAGAACAATTGCACCTCATGGTCATGTTTACTGTACTTATACTATTCCAGCAAATAATCTAAAAAACATACAACAATTCAATGTTTCGGTGCGAATTCTATTTAGAGCTTTTCCACCTTACTTTTTGCGGAAATTGGGTTTGTCTCATTTAGTTCCTAAATTGATTGTCTTTCCTATGGAAGTCGATTCTAGACAGGTTACAATTCAGCAATAAATCAACCTAAAATTCGTAGTAAAATAGTTACAATCGAAAAAGTCAACAACGATATAGCAACCACAAATGTTTGAAGTTTTACTTTACTATAAATTTACATCAATAGATGACCCTGAGTTTTTTGCTTCAGAACACAAAAGATTTTGTGATTCTTTAGGTTTAAAAGGCAGAATTTGGATTGCATCTGAAGGAGTGAATGGTACTGTCTCTGGAACAAAAGAAGCCACAGCTATTTACAGAAATGCTTTAGCAAATGATACCATTTTTTCTGGAATAGAATTTAAAATAGACGAGGTAGAAGGTCATACATTCAAAAAAATGATTGTGCGTCCGAAAAAAGAATTGGTTACGTGGAGATTTGACTACGAGATTGATCCGTTAAAGAAAACTGGCAATTACCTTAGTCCTGAAGAATTTTATAAAGCAATGACAGAAGAAGATGTTGTTATTTTTGATATTCGAAATGACTACGAATATGATTTGGGACATTTTAAAAATGCAATACGAGCAGAAGTAGAAACTTCAAAAGATATGCCTCAATGGGCTGCAGAAACATTGTCTCAATTCAAAGATAAGAAGGTTTTGACCTATTGTACTGGTGGTATTCGATGCGAAAAGTTCACAGGATTCCTCTTAGATCAAGGTTTTACTGATGTCAATCAATTGCATGGTGGTATTATTAACTACGGCAAAAAAATGGACGGTAAAAACTTTGAGGGTTATTGTTATGTCTTTGATGAAAGAATATCTGTTCCAATCAACCACACTGAAGAAGCTACAGTCATTACACAATGTCAATACTGTGGTACTCCTACTCCGAAGTATTTGAATTGTGCAAACCAAGAGTGCCATGAATTGTTTTTATGTTGTCCTGAGTGTGAAATTACCCATAAACGGTCTTGTTCTGTGGAGTGTGAACATGCAGAAAAACATGAATATCATTCTTAACTGTTCCTAAGATTCCTTGAAATAAAAAAACGGTTAGAAAATTGATAGTAAATCAATGATAAGAATGAAAAGGACTTTATGAAGCGGTTTCTATCAATAGTTATAGTATGTTTTATTGCTATCATGACAGCAATATGTGGTTGTAGCTCATCAAATGAACTTCAAAAAGATTCTTCATTTTCCGATGGAGACTCTACAAAACCTCGAAATATTACCCCTAAAAAAAATGGTAAACTCCCAAGTCTACAAGAACAATTAGTAACGTTACAAGAGCAAACACAATCCTTAGAATCTAAAGTTACCTCAATTGCAAAAGATACTGAGACAATGAAGAAGGATATTGAAGAAATTAAAAATATTCTTTCTCAATTTCAAATTAAAAATGGTGTAGTGGAAGTTCCTACACCCCAAAAAGGTATTACCGTTGACAAAGGCACATCTTCCGATGGAACAGAAGCACAATTACTTGATACTAGCAAAACCAATGTAGCTAAGGGGAAAAAGAATGTAATACAATCTGACGAATCATTAGAAAAGTCATCGAATACTAAAAGTTCGACTGAAAAAAAAGAACAGCTAAAGAAAAAAACAACCATTGTTTCTGATGAAAAAAAAGCAGAAGTAAACACAAAAGAAACCAAAAAAGAAGTTGCAACAACTCAAACTCCAAATAATGGGAAAGATCCATACACATTGTTAGGTCAAAAAAAATATACCGAAGCAATTCAAGAATTTCAAAGGTTAGCAAGTTCGACCAAAAACCCAGTTTTACAATCTCAATACAATTACTGGTTGGGAGAAGCCTTTTTCCGATCAGGAAACAGTTCGAAAGCAATTCAACATTTTCAAAAGGTAAGTCCTGTTTATGGAGGCACTAAACTCGATGATGCCCAATATATGATTGGAATGGCACAACAAAAAATAGGAAATAAAACGGAAGCAAAAAAATCTATGGAACGACTCATAGAGCTCTATCCAAAAAGTTCTTATGTGCCACAAGCAAGAAAGATGTTACAAATTCTCTAAATGCAAATAGTTTGCAATAGATGTACGTCATAAGCGATATTCTTAATCAATTGTACATATCGTGCCTAATAAACTTCCCACTTTTTCTCATACATTGCCAGATATTCGTGGATTATGGATTGCCATTTCAACGGCAATTCTTGTTTTAAGCGTAAAACTTTATGTTGGTATGACAACCGGAAGTTATGCTCTTTTAACAGATTCAGCACATATTTTTATTGATGTTTCCTCCTTAGCGGTGGCATTAATTTCATTAACTATTTCGAAAAGACTTCAACAACAGAATTCGTTTACAAAGAATAGAGAATTCTCAATTGTAAAAAAACAATTATTTACAGCTAAAATCAACGCATTTCTTTTGGTAGTTTTTTCTCTTTGGATACTCACTGAAATGTTTGTACTCCATGAACATTCACATTCCGAACTTGGACATTTGCATCACGAAGAACATTCACTCATTCTCTTTGCTGCAATATTTGGAATCATTGCCCATCTTGTAAGTGCCTTTTTACTACGAAATACTACAAATTTAGCAACTCGAGGAGCGTATATTCATTTGATAGCTGATATAATGTCTTCATTATCTATTGTTATCGGTACCATAGTGATGATGATGACACATATAGAATGGATTGATAAGGTGCTTTCATGTTTTATAGTAGTATTTCTACTCTTCAATGCTCAAAAGTTATTTAGAGCTACTATCAGAAAAGAAAAAGATTTTCTTCAAGAACAACAAAATTATAATGAACATCTCCATCAAACGAATTAATGAAGAATTTGCATCAATACCATTACCTCATTATGCAACCGAAGGTTCTGCTGGAATGGATGTTTATGCCACAGTAGACAATCCAATGGAGATTGCACCTGGAGCAATTGTGATGGTGCCTACAAATTTATCCATTGCATTACCAAAAGGATACGAATGCCAAGTACGTTCAAGAAGTGGTTTGGCTGCTAAAAATGGTATCTTTGCACTGAATGCACCCGGAACAATAGATTCAGATTATCGAGGAGAAATCAAAGTAATATTGGCAAATTTTGGGAGAGAACCATTTATAATTCAAACTGGCGATAGGATTGCACAATTGGTGATTGCACAATACGAATATATCAAATGGAATGAGGTAACATCCTTGGATGAAACTTCACGTGGTGTAGGTGGATTTGGAAGTACTGGTGTATAATGAGTAGAGTTATTTCTACTACCCCCAAAATAGTATTTATGGGGACTCCAGAATTTGCTGCATTTTGTTTGGAGGCACTTCATAAGGTCTATCCTATACACACAGTTGTTACTATCGAAGATAAACCAATTGGCCGAGGATTAAAACTTGCAGAATCTGCAGTCAAAAAGAAAGCTATTGAAATAGGAATTACTAACATACTCCAACCCTCATCTCTCAAAGATGAGTCGTTTGTTCAGCAAATCGAAACAATACAACCAGACATAATCGTAGTAATTGCTTTTAAAATCCTACCCAAAAAGGTATATTCTCTTTCTAAAATAGGCAGTTTTAATATTCATGGTTCTTTGCTGCCCAAATACCGTGGTGCAGCACCAATCCAGTGGGCAATTATTCGTGGTGAGATAGAAACTGGAGTTACAACGTTTTTACTAACGGATGTTGTTGACACAGGTAATATTTTGGGTCAACGTTCATTTAAGTTAGAAGATCATTGGACAGCAGCAGATTTGCATGATGCTATGATGCCTTATGCAGCAGAACTCACAATTGATACATGTAGACAGTTGTTAGAGGATGTAGTAATACCATTAAAACAAAATGATACAGAAGCAACGACTGCCCCAAAACTGTTTCGTGAAAATACACAAATTGATTGGAATGATTCTGTGAAATTAGTGATAAATTTTGTTCGAGGTTTAACTCCATATCCTTCTGCTTGGACAGTCTTAGAAGAAGAAACAATGAAAGTTTATGCTCTGAAAACATATTCAGGAGATGTTACTCTATCGCCAAATGAATATATAATGACAAATACTGAATTTTTAGTTGGCTGTACTAACGGAGTAGTCTCAATTGAGATGTTACAACTACCCAATAAAAGTAAAATGAAAACATCTGATTTTCTCAGAGGTTTTCGTGGAAATAGAGTAGGGAAGTTCCCAAGTGTGAAAAAAAAGTAAAATTCCTTATTACTTCTTCCGTTACAATAGTAACTTTTATTAGAACTTACTGACAAAATTGAAATATGGGCGTTTACTACATAAACAACGAACAAAAGAAAATCCTACTTTTTGGTTATCCTGCAGCGGTTACGGAAGTAGCATCATTGTTAGAAAAGCACGAAATTGCTTTTAATATTTTGCTTCCAATCGATGAAGAGCATGAACAAGCGATTACGGAACAATCACAAGACCCTTCTATTCCATCAATTTTAGAACATTATCGCAATACGATTATTCGTAGTTTTGAATCAATAACTACCCCATTCGATATCATTATCGATGTTAGTATTGAAGATACTGATGATAGAATTGCAGTATTAGACTTGCTTCTTTCTTCACCTGGAGACCCATTGTTATTAGTGTCGACATTAACAACGACTGCAACTGAACTAGCTGGATATTTAAACAATAGTAATCAAAAAATTATTGGATTTAATGGGACTCCATTTCTTTTGACAAACCAAAAAGTAATGGAAATTGCTCCATCTATGCAATCTGAACCAGAAGCATTAGTTATGGCAACTGAATTCTTCGAAAGTCTTAGCTATTCTGTTGAAGTTGTGCAAGATAGAGTTGGTTTAGTTACACCAAGAGTATTGGCAACACTTATCAATGAAGCTGCTTTTGCAGTAATGGAAAATGTTGCTTCAGCAAAAGACATTGACAATGCAATGAAATTAGGGGTAAATTATCCTTATGGGTTGTTAGAATGGGCTGATATGATTGGTATTGATGTTGTCATTGCTATTCTACAATCATTGAGTGTTGAATATGAGCAAGAACGATACAGAACCTGTGTCTACTTGAAGCAATTGGTTAGAGCTGGTAGGGTTGGAAAATCAGTTGGACATGGATTTTTTACATATCCTACCGAATCCAATGAGAATATTCTGTGATTTTGACGGAACAGTAACATTAAAAGATAGTGGAGATTTGTTTTTTAAAACATTCTCTCAATTTGAGCCACATCATAGTCTTCTATTAGAGGGTAAAATAACTGTTCGAGAGTACTATCGTTCTGTTGTTCAACAGTTACCCCATCCTATTTCACAGGTAGAACTCAACAAATTTGTTGA